>Ga0180007_10001297_pt1 | contig 35102 bp, 48 predicted proteins | sample MM_PC_MetaG_FD_121122 | JGI IMG/M metagenome (GOLD analysis project Ga0180007, IMG submission 121122) | Groundwater microbial communities from the Aspo Hard Rock Laboratory (HRL) deep subsurface site, Sweden - MM_PC_MetaG | ecosystem: Environmental > Aquatic > Deep subsurface > Groundwater... | reverse complement strand
CATGCCCGGCGATAACACCAACATTGTCGTAGAGTTGATCCACGATGTAGCGTTAGACGAAGGATTAAGGTTTGCGATTAGAGAAGGTGGACACACCGTAGGAGCCGGAGCAGTTTCTAAAGTAATCGAATAAATTTAGAAGAGGAGAAAAAAGTGGCTGGAACAAGGCAACAAAGACAAAAAATAAGAATCAGGCTGAAAGGGTATGATCACCGGGTATTAGATCAATCGGCAGGAAAAATTGTAAACACTGCAAAGCGCGCCGGATCATATGTTTCAGGGCCCGTTCCTTTGCCAACCCAACGGGAAGTGGTTTGCGTACTGCGGTCTCCTCACGTTGATAAAAAATCAAGAGAGCATTTTGAAATCCGAACCCACAAACGATTAATCGATATCTTAGATCCTGCACCGCAAACCGTGGATGCACTGATGCAGCTCGATTTGCCGGCCGGAGTAGATATCGAGATTAAACTCAAGGAGTTATAAAGGTACCATGGCAGAAGAAAAGAAAGTAACAAAAGAAGAAGCCCCCGCCAAGTCGGAGCAGGCAAAAATGGAAGCGCCAGCAAAGGAAGCTAACCCAGCTGCGGAAGCTAACCCTGCCGCTCCTCAAAAAGAGGCCAAGCCCGCTAAACCGGTTCCCGGAATTTTAGCTAAAAAGTTGGGAATGACCCAAATTTTTGATGAAGCGGGTAAGGTTATTCCGGTAACTGTGGTTGAAGCCGGCCCTTGTGTAGTATTGCAGAAAAAATCAAAAAAATCGGATGGTTACGATGCTATTCAAATTGGTTTTGGAAACAAGAAGAAGGCCAATAAAGCCTTAACCGGACATGCCAAAGCTGCCGGCAAAGGTGTTTCCAGCTTCGTTAAAGAATTTGCGGTTGAAAAACTGGATGCGTTTGAAGTTGGCGAAGAAATTAGGGTTGATTCGTTTAAAAATGGAGATGAGCTGGATGTTTCGGGTACTTCCATTGGTAAAGGTTTTGCCGGAACCATCAAGCGCCATCATTTTAGCAGAGGACCCATGAGCCATGGTTCAAAAAACCATCGTCTGCCGGGTTCCATTGGTGCCGGTACTACTCCGGGCCGCGTTTTTAAAGGAACTAGAATGTCGGGCCGCATGGGGGGAGTTACCGTAACTGTTCCTAAAGTTAGGGTGGTGTCGGTCGATCTCGAAAAGAATTTACTTTTACTTTCCGGAACCGTACCCGGAAAGAAAAACAATTTTGTTACATTGAGGAGTCGAGCATAATGGGACAGATTCAAGTAGTTGATGCTAAAGGCCAAGCAGTTTCAAAACTAGACGTCAAGGACGAAGTATTTGCGGTTGTTCCAAAAGAAGCCGTAGTGCACAGCGCACTGGTGGCGCATACCTCAAACCTGCGTCAAGGAAATGCCAGCACTAAATCACGCGGCATGGTTCGCGGCGGCGGGAAAAAGCCTTGGAAACAAAAGGGGACGGGTAGAGCCCGAGCGGGAACCAGTCGTTCTCCTTTGTGGCGCGGTGGCGGAGTAATATTTGGACCCAGCCCGCGCAAGTATACTAATCGATTGCCTAAAAAAATAAGAAAGCTGGCAGTTAGAATGGTTTTGTCCGAAAAGCTGGCCCAAAACAAGATAAAAGTATTAGATGAAATTAAAGTTACCGGGAAAACTAAAGAAATGTACCAACTGATCAATGCTTTAGGCTTAAAAGGTAAAATTTTAATTTTGCTTAATGCCGAAAACCAATTGGCCAGACGATCTGCACAAAACATCAATAAAGTAGAGGTTAGGGATGAAGCTTCGGTTAATATTTTTGATCTTTTAAATTGTGACGAAATATTATCCGAAAAGACAGTGCTGAAAAAGGTTGAGGAGGCTCTCGCGTGAAAAACCCAAGCCAAGTTTTAAGAGGGCACTTAGTTACCGAAAAAACATCGGGAGAACGCGTTCATAATCGTTATGTTTTTCAGGTAGCACTGGATGCCAATAAAATTGATATCTGTCGCGCAATCGAAAAAACATTTAACGTTGAAGTAGAAAGCGTCAATACGGTTAATTGCAAAGGCAAAAAACGAATGTGGAAGGGTAAACCAGGAAACACCGGCCGTTATAAAAAAGCATATGTAACCTTAGCGAGTGGCCAAAAAATCGATAAAATCGATGCGGCCATGTAAATAAATTGAGGAGAAGGAAATGGCAGTAAAACCCAGAAGACCATTAACGCCCGGACAGCGCTTTCGCGTTGATGATCCGTATGATGATTTAACCGCGTCGAAGCCAGAAAAATCTCTGCTGCGCCGCATCAAAAAGCATGCCGGCAGAAATAATTCCGGAAAAATCACCATGCGTCATCGAGGGGGCGGAAACAAAAAGTTTTATCGTTTAATCGATTTTAAACGCATTAAAGATAACGTGCCGGCTAAGGTAGTTTCAATCGAATACGATCCTTTCCGTAATGCCCGGATTGCCCTGCTGCATTATGCGGACGGAGAAAAAAGCTACATTATTGCCCCGTTAAAAATTAAAGTTGGAGATGAAGTAATGTCCGGTCCAGAAGCCGAAATCAGACCGGGGTGCGCACTGCCGATGAAAAATATTCCGGTGGGAACCACCATTCATAATGTCGAACTTAATCCGGGGAAGGGTGGACAGATGGGGAGGTCCGCCGGGAGTGTGATTGTATTAGTAGCTAAGGAAGGAAACTTTGGCATTATTAAGCTTCCTTCGGGCGAACAAAGAATGGTCAATATTAATTGTCGAGCTTCGATCGGCCAAGTCGGAAACCCGGATGCTAAAAACGTTATTTTAGGTAAAGCGGGCCGCATGCGTCACTTAGGCAGACGCCCGATGAACCGTGGAACTTCGATGAATCCTTGTGATCACCCGCACGGTGGTGGCGAAGGAAGAGCGGGCGTTGGACGTAAACGTCCGGTTTCAAAATGGGGTAAACCTGCGCAAGGCGCTTTGACCCGACATAATCGTAAAGGCAGTAGTAAATTTATTTTGGCAAGGAGGCCTAAGTAGCAGTCATGGGAAGATCAACTAAAAAAGGTCCATTTGTAGATGCCAGTATTTTAGAAAAGCTTGATCGCGCCAAAAGCGGTGACAAAAAAGTAATTAAAACCTGGTCCCGCCGATCAACCATTATACCCGAAATGGTAGGTTATACATTTGCGGTACATAATGGGATTAAGCACATCCCGATTTATATCCAGGAAAATATGGTGGGGCATAAATTAGGTGAATTTTCACCCACCCGCATTTTTAAAGGTCACTCGGCACCGGTCGAAAAACCAACGGAGGCAGCAGCGTAAATCATGAAAGTTAAAGCACAAGCCAAATGGATTAGAATAGCACCGCGTAAGGTAAGGCGCGTAATCGATGTTATCCGCGGTAAAAACTGCGTTGAAGCACTGGCCTTGCTTTCGTTTATGCCGCATAAAGGGGCCGAAATTGTTTTAGAGGTTATCAAATCAGCGGTGGCCAATGCAAAACATAATTATAAACTAGAAAACGAATTATATATTTCTGAAGCGTTTGCGGATGAAGCTACTCCTTACAAACGTTGGAGACCCCGTTCCCGCGGACGTGCCCATCCGGTTAAAAAACGCAACAGTCATGTAACAATTTATGTCAGTCCGAGAGGAGAGGAGAAAAAATAAATGGGACAGAAAGCCCATCCAAAGGGATTAAGACTTGGAATCATCGAAGATTGGGATAGTAACTGGTATGCCGAAAGAAACTACGCGGATAATTTAGTTGAAGATAGAAAAATCCGCACATTTTTGAAAAACAAGCTTTACCGGGCCGGTATTTCAAAAATAAAAATTGCGCGTAGGGCTAACCAGATTGAAATCGATCTTTATACTGCGAAACCGGGCTTGATTATCGGAAAAGGCGGCCGGGAAGTAGCGGCTTTAAGGGATCAATTAGTAGCCCTGATTAAAAAACAAATTCAACTTAACGTCCGTGAAGAATCCAGTGCCGAAACTTGTTCACAATTAGTGGCCGAAAATATTGCACAGCAGCTTGAAAAACGGGTTTCCTACCGTCGGGCCATGAAGCGCTCGGTCACCCGCGTTTTACGCGCTGGGGCCAAAGGCATTAAAGTTAAAGTGGGCGGCCGATTAGACGGATCCGAAATTGCACGTAAAGAATGGTATCACCGCGGTCGGGTACCGCTGCAAACACTCAGGGCCCGTATCGATTACGGATTTACCGAAGCGATGACTATTTACGGTAAAATCGGTGTAAAAGTTTGGATCTATAAGGGCGAAGTACTCCCCGAAAAAGAAAGAAAAGAAAAGGAAATGCTGGGAGAGGTACTTAAAGCTGCCGGCGAGCCTGAAAAAAGAGAGGCCAGAGCATAATGGCACTGATCCCTAAAAAAACAAAATTTAGAAAAGCACAGCGCTTAAATTTAAAAGGACGTAAAGCATCGGCGGGCAGTACCTTATGTTTTGGTGAATTTGGATTGCAGGTGCTCGAGTTTTATTGGTTGAAAACTACGCAAATCGAATCGGCCCGAAAAGCAATTACGCATTGTTTAAAACGCGGTGGAAAAGTTTGGATCCGTGTATGTGCAGATAAACCTTACAGTGCCAGAGCTGCCGAAACGCGAATGGGATCCGGTAAAGGTGAACCAGTCGGTTATGCAGCGGTGGTTAAACCCGGTCACATCCTTTTTGAAATTGCGGGTGTGTCCGAGGAAGTTGCCAAAGAAGCGATGAGACTGGCGGGGCATAAGCTTCCGGTAGAAACCAGATTCGTAGTGAAACATTAATCGAGGAGCAGTGATGAAATCTAAGAAAACAGCAAACGAAATAAAAGAATTAAACCTGGACGAGCTGAAGTTTAAAGAAATTGAGCTCAGAAAAGAACAACTCAACTTAAGAATTGAAAAAGCCAGTCAACAGTTGAAAAATCCGCTGCGGCTGCGCGCTGTGCGCCGGGATATTGCCCGGGTTTTAACTGCAATTAATGAAAAGGAGCGTGCACAAAGTGGAACGAGGGCGTAGAAAAGTAAGAGAAGGCAGAGTATTAAGTAATAAAATGGACAAAACGGTTACGGTGGTAGTTTCACGTACCACCTCCCATCCTTTATACAAAAAAGTGATCCGTTTAAAATCCAAATTCAAAGCACACGACCAGGAAAATGCGTGTCAGATTGGTGATTTAGTCAGAATTGTTGAGTGTCGACCGCTTTCCAAAGATAAAAGGTGGAGAGTTGTGGAAATTTTAGAAAAAGCAGAAGCAAAAAATATAGGGGAGATGGCACACAGTGATACAGCAGGAAAGTAGATTAAGAGTTGCCGATAATTCGGGCGCCAAACAGGTACTTTGTATCCGCGTTTTGGGTAACAGCGGACAGCGTTATGCCGGAGTAGGGGACGTTATTCGCTGCGTAGTAAAAGATGCTACTCCACACGCCACAGTTAAAAAGAGCGAAGTGGTATTTGGTGTCATTGTCAGGACGGTTGATTCCATTCGTCGGGATGATGGTTCTTATTGTAAGTTTGATGATAATGCGGTGGTCATTATTGACGCGCAAGGCAATCCTCGAGGGACCCGCGTTTTTGGACCGGTTGCTCGCGAATTAAGAGATGTAGGGGGGCCGCAGGGAGCTTCTTTTATGAAGATAATTTCTCTGGCTCCAGAGGTGGTATAAGTGACTTATCGATTAAAAAAAGGGGATACGGTTTTAGTTTTGTCGGGAAAAGACAAAGGTAAAAAGAACAAAATTATCAAAGTGTTGCGTGCGGAAGATCGGTACGTGGTTGAGGGTACCAATATGGTAAAAAAGCATCAGCGTCCTTCCCAAAAGTTTCAGGGAGGAATTATTGATATGCCGGTGGCTTTGCAGGGATCCAAGCTGGCGCTGGTGTGCCCGCGTTGTTCTAAGCCAACCCGAGTAGGATTTTCCACTCCAGAGGGTGGGGAAAAAGTACGTTCCTGTAAAAAATGCAATGAAATTATTGATAAGGTGTAAATAATATGTCAGCTTTAAAAGAAAAATATAAAAAACAAGTAATCAAAGAACTGATGAAAAAGTTCAAGTACAAAAACGAAATGGAAGTTCCGCGGATCGTAAAAGTGGTGGTGAACCGCGGGGTAACTGAGGCCACTGAAGATTCAAAAGCGATCAACGCTTCGGCGGAAGAGCTGGCCGAAATTACCGGTCAAGCTCCCCAAAGAATCCGCGCTAAAAAATCGATCGCTACTTTTAAACTAAGAGAAGGATTAGAAATCGGGTTAAAAGTTACTTTGCGCGGTATTCGGATGTACCATTTTATGGATAAGTTAATTAATCTTTGCCTGCCCAAGATCCGCGATTTTAGAGGACTTAACCCAAAATCGTTTGACGGACGGGGTAATTATTCCTTGGGGATTAAAGAACAATTAATTTTTCCGGAAGTTAAATACGATAAAGTTGATCGTGTCCGAGGAATGGATATTACTATCCAAACTTCAGCCAAAACCGATGAAGAAGCCCGTGAGCTATTAGCTCTTTTGGGTATACCTTTTAGAAAGCAGTAAGGAGTAATTTCAGATGGCAAAGAAATGCTGGATAGAAAGATTAAAAAGAGAGCCTAAATTTAAGACCCGCCGCATTACCAGGTGTAATGTTTGCGGCCGGACCCGCAGTTACATTAAAAAGTTTGGGCTTTGTCGAATCTGTTTTAGAAATATGGCGCACGAAGGTAAACTTCCGGGCGTAGTAAAATCAAGTTGGTAATAAATTGAGGAGGAAAGGTTTAACATGCAATTAACTGACCCAATTTCGGATATGCTGGTTCGAATGAGAAACGGTCTCAAAGAAAAAAAAGAAAGTGTGGATGTCCCTCATTCGCAAATGAAAGAAGCGATTGCTAAAGTTTTTGTGGGCGAAGGCTACATTAAAAATTTTGAAAACATGCAAAAGGGTAATCATAAGCTGATTCGTGTTACTCTCAAATATGACGATAAAAAAGCTTCGGTAATTTCGACGCTTAAGCGTATTTCTAAGCCGGGCTGCCGAAGTTATGTAAGTTCAACTAAAATCCCAAAAGTATTGGGTGGTTTTGGAGTAGCAATCTTATCTACTTCAAAAGGGGTTTTATCTGATAGTCAGGCGCGAAAACAAAAAGTAGGGGGCGAGCTCCTACTGCAGATTTGGTAAGTCCGCCGTAGGCGGATAAGGAGGATTTAGCTGTGTCTAGAGTGGGAAGAGTACCGATTGAGATCCCGAAGGGAGTAGAAGTTAAAGTAGCGGGAGAAAACGTGACCATCAAGGGCCCTAAAGGCAGCGGGTCCCTGACGGTAGATCCTCTTATTACGGTAAAAGTTGAAGATAATAAAATTATCTTAACTCGTGTAAACGAAGACGGTGGCGCCCGTGCTAAACACGGACTTTACCGCGCTTTGATTTATAATCACGTGGTTGGTGTAACCAAAGGATTTGAAAAAAACCTAGAATTAGTGGGCGTTGGTTATCGTGCCGCTAAACAAGGCAAAAAATTAGTTATTCAGATTGGCTATTCGCATCCGGTCGAAGTTGATCCTCCCGAAGGAATCAGTTTTGAACTGGAAGGTCAGACCAAAATTAAAGTATTAGGGATCGATAAATGGATCGTGGGACAAGTGGCGGCCGACATTAAGGCAATTCGCAAGGTTGAACCTTATAAAGGTAAAGGCATTAAGTATGCTGGTCAGTTTGTAAGAAGAAAAGCTGGTAAAGCAGCTAAAGCGGCCGGAGCCGCCACCTAAGGAGTTAAGATGGCACGCAAAATTAGAAAAATTAAAAGAGTAACCGGCACGGCAGCCAGACCGCGACTTTCGGTTTATCGAAGTTTACGCGGTCTCTACGTTCAGTTTATTAATGATGACGAAGATAAAACCATCGTGGGAATTTCTTCGTTGGGCAAGGGCGGCAAGAAAAAAGCTCCCCTCAAAAACAACCTGGAAAGCGCCAAAGCTTTTGGAAAAATAATTGCAAAAGTCGCAATCGAAAAAGGAATTAAAGAAGTGGTTTTTGATCGCGGATCGAGGCGTTATCACGGAAAAATCAAAGCCATGGCCGATGCCGCCAGAGAAGCCGGATTAAGTTTTTAATAAGGAGGACTTAAGTTTTGCGAGAGAAACAATTAAATTTAGAAGAAACAGCAAAAGAGTTTAACGAAAAAGTTATCCAAATCCGCAGAGTTACCAAAGTGGTAAAGGGCGGTAAAAAAATGGGATTCAGAGTGGTCGTGGTGGTGGGTGACGAAAACGGTCGAGTAGGAATGGGGATTGGTAAATCCAACGAAATTTCCATTGCAATCCGTAAAGCAGTTGAAGCCGGCAAGAAACAATTAATCAGCGTTAAAATGGTCGGAAAAACCTTGCCGCATCCGGTGGTTGGTAAGTTTTCTTCCTGTCAGGTTATCATGCGGCCGGCACCCCGCGGAACCGGCGTTATTGCCGGCGGCGCAGTCCGTATTATTTTAGAATTGGCAGGCATTCGGGATGTAGTGGCTAAGTCTATTGGCTCTCCCAACGCGATTAACGTAGCCCGCGCCACGATTCAAGGCCTTTCGATCTTAAAAGATATCGAAGGGGAAATGAAAAGACGCGGCAAGCCACTTAAAATTAGATTTGTGGGAGAAGAAGCCGCGGTAGCTCAAGGAGCAAGTGAGTAATGTTAAATTTAAGTAATCTTAAACCAGGAAAGAATTCAAAAAAGAAGAAAAAAAGAGTAGGGCGGGGACAGGGTTCTAACTTAGGTAAAACTTGCGGTAGGGGCCACAAAGGCCAAAATTCAAGATCCGGCGGCGGAGTACGCCCTGGTTTTGAAGGAGGACAAACTCCGCTTTACCGCCGTCTTCCTAAAGAGCACGGCTTTAAAAATACTTTATTTAAAACTACCTACCGCGTAATTAACGTTTCAGATCTCGAGTCTTACGACGGTGAGGTTAATCCGGACGTTTTAGTGGTGGCGGGGGATGCACGTGCGGGTGATTTAATTAAAATTTTAGGCGACGGAGAAATCAAAAAAGCACTTAAAGTTGAAGCCCATAAATTCAGCGCCGGTGCTAAAGCTAAAATCGAAAAAGCAGGAGGATCAGCTTCGATATGCCAAACATAGTCAGCGGCATATTTAGTATTCCAGATTTACGTAAAAAAATCCTATTTACGATCGGGATGGTCGTGCTCTTTAGGTTAGGTGCGCATATTCCAGTAGCCGGTATTGATCCGACTAAATTAGCTTCTTTATTTGGTAAAGGTAATTTACTGGGATTTTTAGATTTATTCACCGGTGGAGCATTGATGCGTTTTTCTATCTTTGCGATGGGAATTGTTCCTTATATCAATGCTTCGATTATCATACAGCTTTTAACGGTAGTCATTCCTCAGCTTGAGGCGCTGTCCAAGGAAGGCGAGGCCGGCCGCAAAAAAATTGCGCAGTATACTCGTTTTTTGACGGTGGCATTAGCGTCCGTACAGGCCACCGGAATGTCTTTCTGGTTTAGAGGAGTGTTGCAGCCCGGTTACAGTTTTCCACTGTTTCTGGCCGGGTCAATAATTACTTTAACTGCGGGTTCGGTTCTGGTGATGTGGTTTGGTGAATTAATTACCGAAAGAGGAATTGGCAACGGAGCCTCTCTGATAATTTTTACCGGTATCGTTTCTCGAATGCCGGCCTATGTTGGACAAACGGTAACCCTGGTCAGAGGTGGAGCTAGTTTAATTGGCGTATTGATATTAGTGGTAGTTTTTCTAGCGATGATTGCCGGGATTGTCATTATTCAAGAAGGACAGCGTCGGGTTCAGGTGCAGTATGCTAAACGGATTGTGGGCCGCAAAATGTACGGCGGACAAAGCACTTATATTCCGCTGCGAATTAATCAGGGTGGAGTTATTCCGATCATCTTTGCGTCATCGGTTTTGCTGTTTCCTGCGACCATTGGGCAATTTATTCCGGTTCCTTTCGTGCAAAAAATTGCAGCGGGAGTGGGACCGGGAGGCGGGTTTTACATACCCATGTTCTTTGCGTTAATCTTTTTCTTTACCTATTTCTATACGGCCATAACCTTCAACCCGGTTGAGTTGGCCAACAATATTAAAAAATACGGCGGCTTTGTTATGGGAATTCGCCCTGGCAAGCCGACCGCGGATTACTTTGAGTACATTATTACGCGTTTAACACTAGTGGGTGCTCTGTTTTTGGCGTGCGTGGCGATTATGCCATCGGTAGTTGAAAAAATTACGCATATTACTAGTTTCCAGGGATTGGGAGGTACGGCACTGTTAATTATGGTCGGTGTTGTACTGGATCTGGTCAGACAGATCGAAACCCATCTGGTTACCAGACAATACGAAGGGTTGTTAGCTTAAGCATGAAGAAGTTAATTTTACTCGGTCCTCCGGGATCAGGAAAAGGAACTCAGGCGAAAAAGCTGCAAGCGATCATGAAGGTTCCGCATATATCCGTAGGGGATATGTTGCGGGAGGCAGTTGCCGCCCAAACCGAAGTGGGAAAAAAAGCACACTCTTTTATGTCGCAGGGAAAGTTAGTTCCGGATGAATTATCGATCGAACTAACCCGGCAGCGTCTGGCCAAACCGGATTGTAAAAGTGGATTTCTTTTAGATGGATTTCCACGCAATATGGTTCAGGCCGAAGCGCTGCAAAAAGTATGTAAGGATTTGGGACTCGTTTTGGATGCGGTGATTTACGTTGCGGTACCACTCGACCAAGTGGTTGCAAGGCTGTCCGGCCGACGCAGCTGCAGGCAGTGCGGGGCAGTATTTCACGTGAAATTTCATCCCCCAAAGGACGATAATAAATGTGATGCCTGCGGAGGTGAACTTTATCAAAGGAAAGATGACGTTGAAGCGGTGATTAAAACCAGATTCAACGTGTATCAGGAACAAACTAAACCTTTGATTAAGTTTTACCAAGAGCAAAAATTACTACTTGAGGTAGACGGATCCCGATCAGTGGATGAGGTTTTTGAAACAATACGCAAATCCCTTGGGGTTTAGATGATTAGGATTAAGACTGAGAAGGAATTGGTCCACATACGAGCTGCTTGCTCGGTGGTTGCCAAAGTTCTCTCCAGCCTTAAGGGTGAAATCAAACCAGGTATCACTACCCGGGAGCTGGATGCTTTTGCCGAAAAGCAAATTGTAACGCTGGGAGCGCTACCGGCCTTTAAAGGATACCGTGGATACAAACACGCAACCTGCTTATCGGTTAACGAAGAAGTAGTGCATGGTATTCCGGGAAATAAAGTTTTAAAAGACGGGGATATCATCGGGGTTGATGCGGGAGCCATCGTAGCTGGCTTTTACGGTGATGCGGCCATTACTTTTCCGGTTGGAAAGATTGATAAAAAAACCGAAAAGTTGCTGCGCGCCACCAAAAAAGCTTTGAGTCTGGCGATCCGGCAGGCGAGAGCCGGAAAATATCTGGGCGATGTTTCTGCCGCAATTGAGCAGCATGCGCTAAAGTTTGGCTACCGGGTAGTACGTGATCTTTATGGACATGGGATTGGATCCGATTTGCATGAAGATCCCTTAATTCCCAACTTTGGCAAGGCGGGACAAGGCCCGCAGCTCAAGAAGGGGATGGTTTTAGCCATTGAGCCCATGTTTAATTTGGGCGGCTATAAAATCGAAACCTTAAAAGACGGTTGGACGGTGGTAACCGCAGACCGCAGTTTATCGGCTCATTTTGAGCATACGATTTTGATAACTGACGGAGATCCGGAAATCTTAACTGAAATAAAGGACTAAATGAATATTTATGGTAAAAGATAAAGATGTAATCGAACTCGAAGGAGAAGTAGTAGACGCACTGCCGAATGCGCTGTTTAAAATTAAACTGGAAACCGGGCAGGAAGTATTAGCCCATGTCTCCGGAAAAATTAGAAAGCACTTTATCAGAATTTTGCGCGGCGACAAGGTAAAAGTAGAACTTTCACCTTACGATTTAACCCGCGGCAGAATTGTATATCGACTAAAATAAGGATAGGAATAATTATGAAAGTTAGATCATCAGTAAAACAAATTTGTGAAAAATGTAAGGTTTTCCGCCGCGGCGGAAGAGTAAGGGTTATTTGCACTAACCCTAAACATAAACAAAGACAAGGATAAGATTTTTCGAAAGGAGATAAATTGTGGCTAGAATTGCGGGCGTAGATTTACCAAGAGAAAAAAGGATAGAAATTGCCTTAACTTATATTTACGGGATTGGACGATCTCTGTCTAATGTGCTTTTGGCAACCGCCGGGGTAGATCCCGGGGTTAAAGCTAAAGATTTAAGTGAGGATCAAATTGTAGCGATTCGTGATGCCATGCGATCGATTGCGGTCGAGGGAGACTTACGTAAAGAAGTTAATCAAAATATTAAACGTTTAATTGATATCGGAACCTATCGCGGCTCTCGTCATAAAAAGGGACTTCCGGGAAGAGGGCAGCGTACCAAAACCAATGCGCGAACCAAGCGCGGCAAACGAAGAACGGTTGGTTCGGGTCGTAAGAAAGTAGAGAAAACATAAAAGGAGTAAATAATGGCTGAAGTTAAGGCTGCAAAAAAGAAGAAAAAAAAGAAAATCTCTGCTAAAGGAGCGGCGCACATTAAGTCCACCTTTAACAATACAATTATTTCCATTACCGATGACAAAGGCGAAGTAATTGCCTGGTCATCGGCCGGAGCGGCTGGTTTTAAAGGCACCAAAAAGGGAACTCCCTTTGCAGCGCAGTCCGCAGCCGAAACTTGTGCGAGGCGAGCGGTCGAATTAGGTCTTCGAGAAATTGATGTTTTAGTAAACGGTCCGGGATCCGGCAGAGAAACAGCTATTCGGGCCCTGCTGGCTGCCGGATTAGAAATTAGCACCATCAGAGATGTAACGCCTATTCCACATAACGGTTGCCGACCACCGAAAAGAAGGAGAGTGTAATGGCTAGATATCGAGAAGCAAAATGTAAACTTTGTCGACGAGCGGGAGAAAAACTCTTCTTGCGCGGCGATAAGTGTGATACCGAAAAATGTCCACAAGGTCGCCGTCCTTATCCACCGGGTCAACATGGCAAAGCCAGAATCAAACCATCGGAATATGCGATCCGTCTTAGTGAAAAACAGAAAATGCAAAGAATTTATGGCTTAAACGAAAGTCAACTGCGCAGCTACTTTAAAAAAGCATCGCAAAAATCAGGGGCGACCGGCGAAAACTTATTGCAAAGTTTAGAACGCCGGCTTGATAACGTGATTTATCGGTTGGGAATGGCTCCTTCCAGGCAGGCTGCCCGCCAATTTGTGGCGCACGGCCACGTTAAGGTTGCGGGACGCTCGGTTAATGTCCCTTCTTATCTGGTTAAGGCCGGACAAGTAGTTGAAGTATTCGAAAGTTCACAAGCTAACGTAAAAAAACTATATCCAAATTTAGCTGACAAGGACGTTCCTGCTTGGCTAGAGCTGAATGCTGATCAACTGCAGGGTAAGGTAGTATCTTTACCAACCCGAGATCAAATTGGAACGATTGTCGCTGAAAACTTGATCGTAGAGTTTTATTCGAGATAAAGGAGGAAAAAGTTTATGGTAATGATTGGGGAAAAGCCATGGGTAAAGTTCGAGGAAATTTCTGATACAGAAGGTAAGTTTATTGTCGAGCCGCTGGAGCGGGGCTACGGATCAACTTTAGGAAATTCACTGCGCAGGGTATTGCTTTCTTCTCTACCGGGAGCAGCAATCACTTCGATTTCGATCGAAGGGGTGCCGCACGAATTTTCTACTATTTCTGCGGTAACCGAAGACGTTTTAGAAATCATGTTAAACCTTAAGGAAATTGTGGTGAAATCACACTCTGATTCACCTAAAGTCATGAAACTTTCGGCCAAAGGAAAAGGCGATGTGGTCGCCGGCGATATCGAACACGACGCCGAAATCGAAATTATCAACAAAGATAAAAAAATCGCAACCTTAGATGCCAAAGGCAAATTAAATATGGAAATGACGGTGGAACGCGGCAAAGGCTACGTGCCGGCCGTGAGAAATAAAAAGGGTGGGTTGGCGGCTGGAACTATTCCGGTAGATTCAATCTTTACCCCGGTTTTAAAAGTTAACATTACCATTGAGGAAGTCCGCGTGGGGCAAGAAATCAACTACGACAAGTTAATTTTACACGTCTGGACCGACGGATCGATTGGGCCGGAGGCTGCGATGAAAGAAAGCGCCAAGATTTTAGCGCGCCACGTTGATATGTTTGTACATTTAGGTCAAAAATCTGAAGTATTGGGCATCCCAATTAAAGGTGCCGAAGAAAAAGGCGAATCCGCCATGGATATGACCATTGAGGATCTCGAACTTTCAGCCCGTTCTTATAACTGTTTAAAGAGTGCTAATATTAAAACGGTTAGAGAAGTCGTTAAATATTCTGAAGAAGATTTAATGAATTTAAAGAATTTCGGACTGAAAAGCTTAAACGAAATTCGTGAAAAACTTTCTGAATACAAAATTAACATTCCATCATCTGAAGAATCCGGAGCGAAGGAGTAAACCATTGAGACACGGAAGAAAATACCGAAAATTAAATAGACCTACCGACCAAAGATTGCAGATGTTGACGGATATTGCGGTCGCGCTTTTTACTTATGATAAGATAAAAACCACGGTTACGCGCGCTAAAGAAGTAAGAAGATTAGCCGCTTGGTTTGTATTTTGGGCCAGAGAAAATAAGGTTGCGGCAAAACGCAGGCTGCAGGCTTACGTTAAAGACCGTTCTAAAGTTAAAATGATTTGTGAGAAAAGTTTGCAGCGTTTTGAAGGCCGCAAAAGCGGCTTTACGCGTATGGTGAGGGTTGGGATGAGGCGCGGGGACGGAGTTCCGATGGCTCGTTTGGAGCTGGTTTAATTAGGTTTTAATGAGAAACTTTAAATTTAAGGTTTCTTATTTTGGATTGCCCTTTTACGGGTTTGGAATTCAAAAGGATGTTGTCACGGTACAAGGGGAACTTGAAAAAGCCATAAAAAAAGTTACCGCACAAAAAGTGAGGGTGCATCCGGCGGGTAGAACCGATGCCGGGGTACACGCGGCGGGGCAAATTATTAGTTTTAGATTACAAACTAAGCTTTCGCCGGATAAACTTAAAAGTGCGCTGAACGCCCATCTGGATGATGGAATTCGGATTATTTCCGGGGAAGAAGTAAACGATCAGTTTCATGCTCGTTATTCGGCCAAAAACCGGATATACGTTTATAATCTGTTAGTAGGAGAGGAGTGCCCCTTTTATCTTGATGCATACGTATGGCACCTCCGCTCAAAATTGGATTATAAAGCTATGCAACGCGCGGCCAAGCTACTAATCGGCAGACACGATTTTTCTTCTTTTTCCATTAAAGAAAAGGATAAAAATTTGGTTAGGCTGATGCAAAAAATCACTTTCCGTGAACGCCGCGTCGAAAGTTATTTAGGTAATAATGATGTTTTAAAAGTAAAACTTATATCGATTACTTTTAAAGCAAATGCTTATGCCAGGGGTATGATTCGGGGGATAGTAGGGAGCCTGGTGGCGGTTGGCCAAAAAAAGATTTCGGTGCCCAAATTCAATGAAATCTTTAGAGCTAAAGACCGTACTCAAGCCGGTAAAGGTGCCCCGGGCAAGGGCTTAAGCTTGGTACAAGTTGATTATTAAGAAGAGAGGCTTTTAAGTTATGAAAAAAATGAGAAAAACATATTCAGCAAAAAGAGAAAATATCGACCGTAAGTGGTATTTGGTTGACGCTGAAGGTAAAATCTTAGGCAGACTGGCAACCCAGGTGGCTACCATTTTGCGCGGCAAACACAAACCTACTTATACTCCGCACGTTGATACGGGGGATTACGTAGTAGTAGTTAATGCCAAAAAAATTAAGGTGACTGGCAAAAAACCAGAGCAAAAAATATATTTTAGGCACTCTGCATATCCGGGTGGGGCACGCTACGAGGTTTATGCCGATGTGCTAGAAAAGCATCCCGAGCGCATCCTGCATGCCGCAGTTTTAGGAATGCTGCCCAAAGGCAAACTCGGCCGCAAAATGTTGAAAAAATTAAAAGTAGTTGCCGGGGCCGAACATAAATTTCAAGCTCAAAAGTTAGAAAAATTAGAGGTGTAATTCATGGCAGAAGAAAAAATAAAAAAAACTAAAAAGGCCGTGGCCAAAAAGCCCCGGGCCACAAAAAAGAAAAAAGTCGAAGCCCCTAAAAAGGAAGTAGTTCAGGCTAAGGAAGAGGCCAAGGTTGAAAAACAGGCGGCTCCAATAGTTGAAGCGCAAGCAAAAGTTGAGGTTCCGCAAGCTGCTAAACCGGCCGAAATACCGGCAGCGCCTAAAGTTAAAACTCACAAAAAAGTGGTACGTCCCGCAACCGTTGCTTATTGGGGTACCGGCCGCCGAAAAACCGCCGTCGCCAGAGTAAGATTAGTCCCCGGTAATGGAAATTTTAAAATTAATGGTCGCGGATTACTGCAATACGCCACCGGCCGGGTTTTATTAGAATACCAGGCTAAACGACCCTTGATCATTACCAAAAATCTAACGGCATATGACGTAATTGCTAAAATTCACGGGGGAGGCACCGTCAGTCAAATTGGGGCCCTTTCTCTAGGAATTGCCCGAGCTTTACTTGAAATAAATCCGAATTATCGTAAAGCACTGAAGATCGAAGGATTATTAACTCGCGATCCCAGAGAGAAAGAACGCAAAAAATTCGGACACAAAAAAGCCCGTAAAAGCTTCCAATTCTCCAAGCGATAATACTATAAGAAAGGGTGAGGGCATATGGTTAGAGGACCGATTGGTCGGGAAAAGGGAGTATTCTACGAACAGGAAAGAAATCGCCTTCCGGATCCGTATATTTCCTCAAAAAATCATTTTCCTGAACCCACGGTTTGTCCAACCTGTAAGCTGGTATACGCCAAACAGCATTGGCATAAAAACGACGGCGAAGCTACCTTGCTTTTGAACGATAAAAAAACCCATAAAACAAAATGTCCGGCCTGCCGCAAGATTGAAGACAACTATCCAATGGGCGTAGTAAATATTTCCGGAGATTTCGTGTCCGAACATTTTGAAGAACTGGTCAATTTAGTTAAAGCCGAGGAACGTAGGGCACTCGAAAAAAATCCACTGGAGCGTTTAATGAAAGTTGATAAGGTTGACGGGGGGATTCACGTTGAAACTACTTCCGAATCCTTAGCATTAAGAATTGGGCGCATGCTCAGTAAATCTTATAAGGGCAACACCGATTTTAAATTCAGATACGGGGATAAATACGTAATTGTTGACTGGGCGCGCTAATTTATATTAAGAAAGGATAAAGCGATGACAGAAAAAAAACCACTTAAACAATTTCTCATGATTCCGGGACCCACTCCCATTCCGGTCAGAATTTTGGCCGCCATGAACAGGGAAATGATTGGTCACCGCGGGCCGGTCTTTTCCAGGATCCTGGGAGAAGTACTGGACGGATTAAAATGGTGTTATCAAACTAAAAATGATGTAATGATTTTCCCTTGTTCAGGAACCGGAGTTATGGAGGCGGCGGTAGTCAATACTTTGTCAGCCGGTGACAAGGTTATCGTATGTAACACCGGAAACTTTGGCGAACGTTTTATTAAAATATTAAAAGCTTACGGGGTAGTAGTAGACGAAGTAAAAGCGCCTGCTCTCGGAAAAACAATTAATATTGCAGAGCTTGAAACCAAACTTGCCGCTGATAAGAATAAAGAAATAAAAGCGGTATTTATGCAGCAAAACGAAACTTCGACCACCGTATTAAATGATGTTAAAAAAATTGCCGAAGTAGTTCGTAAACATGGTGCACTAATTATCGTTGATGCGATTTCCGGGCTTTTAACGTCTCCGTTGCCCGTTGATGAATGGGGACTAGATGTGGTCTTATCGGGATCGCAAAAAGCTTTTATGGTTCCGCCGGGAATTGCCGCGATATCCATGAGTGAACGGGCCTGGAAAGCTTGCGAAACTTCAAAACTTCCCAAATATTACTGGGACTGCAAGCAGCAGAAGAAGTTTGCCGATAAGGGACAAACTTTTACTACTCCGCCGGAGTCGATTATTTTTGGCATGCACGAGTCGATCAAAATGTTAAAAGAAGAAGGCCTGGAAAATATTTTTGAAAGACACGCGCTGGTTACCAAGGCGGTTCGAGCGGGAGTGAGGGCGGCCGGCTGTCAGTTATTAGCTGACGATGCTTGCGCTTCACACGCGGTTACCGCGATTATTCCTCCGGATGGCATTGACGGTGAAACGGTAAGATCTGAAATGAGAAAATTTGGAGTAGAGGTCGCACCGGGACAGGGCGAATTAAAAGGAAAGATCTTCCGCATCGGTCACCTGGGTTACGTTGATAAACTTGAGCTGGTGGCAACCATTGGCGCACTAGAGTTGCTATTTACACAACTGGGAGCCAAAGGGATCGAAATTGGCAGAGGTCCCAAGGCCATGTTAGAAATGTTTTCCTAGAAAGGGTTTCAAGATGGCATTTAAGGTATTAGCTGCTGATAAAATTGCCGAAGACGGATTAAAAATGCTTAAGGAAGCTGGTTTTCAGGCCGACATGAAAACCGGTTTACCCGAAGCCGAACTGGTTAAGATTATTCCCGAATACGATGCGATCGTGGTGCGTTCAGCTACTAAAGTTACCGCCAAAATTATTGAAGCCGGAAAAAAACTAAAAATTATTGCCCGCGCCGGAGTCGGGGTCGATAATGTTGATATCCCGGCCGCCACCGCCAAAGGAATTATTGTAGTTAACTCTCCCGAAGGTAACACCATTGCTGCCGCCGAGCATTCTTTTGCCATGATTTTATCGGTGGCGCGAAATATTCCTCAGGCGCACCGGTCGTTGGTAGCCGGTGCCTGGGACCGTAAAAAATACATGGGAGTCGAACTTTACGGTAAAACCTTAGGATTAGTTGGACTGGGTAAAATTGGCAGTAAGGTTGCTTCTTTTGCGCAGGGTTTTGAAATGAAAGTAATTGCCTATGATCCTTTTGTTTCAGAAGAAATGGCTAAAAAAATCGGGGTAGAGCTAAGAGAGCTAGATACAGTATTAAAAGAAGCGGATTATATATCTCTGCATCTTCCGAAAAACAAAGATACTTTAAACTTAATCAATACAGACAAATTGAAATTGATGAAAAAGTCGGCACGTTTGGTTAACTGTGCGCGGGGCGGGATTGTTAATGAAGATGATTTGGCGCAAGCCCTTAAAGACAAGGTGATTGCGGGGGCCGCCATTGACGTGTTTGCTAAAGAACCCACTACCGAAAGCCCCTTATTTGGCTTGGATAACTGCATCACCGTTCCTCATCTGGGAGCATCCACCCAAGAGGCTCAGGTTAACGTTGCTATCGACGTGGTTGAGCAAATTATTGATGTTTTAAACGGCGGGGAAGCACGTTCAGCGGTAAATATTCCATCGATGAAACCGGAAGTAATGGCTCGCGTTAAACCTTACATGGGATTAGCGGAAAAGCTCGGATCTTTGGCTTCACAGCTTTCTAAAGGAGCGCTGGATAAGGTTAAAGTTTCGTATATTGGTGAAATTGCCGATTTAGAAACGGGGCCCTTAACCATGGCTGTCTTAAAAGGGTTACTCTCCAATGTATTAGAAGAGTCGGTTAATTTTGTTAATGCCGGGTTAATTGCTAAACAGCGTGGCATTAAGATCGTTGAGGCCCGCGTCGCCGAATCCGAAGACTATGCTAACCTCATTCACATTAAAGTTGAAGGCAAAGATATTAAACGTGAAGTCGGAGGATCGCTTTTTGGCGGCAGAGTAGGAGCCCAAAGCGAACATATCGTTTTAATTGATGGTTTTAACGTGGATGCCATTCCCGAAGATTATTTATTAGTGATTGATAATATTGATAAGCCGGGTATGATCGGAAAAGTGGGCACCCTGTTAGGGAAACATAAAATTAACATTGCGGCGATGGATGTGGGACGCCAAAAGATTAGTGAAAGGGCCGTAATGGTCATCAATATCGATAACGAAGTTCCTGATAAGGTCTTAAAAGAACTTACCAAGATCGACGGCATTTCAAATGCGGTCGTGGTTAAGCTTTAATTTAAATTTCCGGCTACTCGATTAAAGTGTAAGATTACCTTCGCGTTATGTTCTGTATATTCTCCGGTAGCATCGGCGTGAAATCCAGCGTATTTCAGGTGTTCTTTCTTTGCAATTTGTTGGCCGATATCATCGATGTGGTGTACTTCAAACAGGTTAAAGAGGTCTACGGTCATCGGGGTTTCTTTTTCTATTGAACAATGGTGCATAGGGTATCATCTCCTTTTTTGACCTTTGCTTTGCGACCAATGCAGTATTTTGATTGGCCACAACCCATCGGTCGTTTTCAGGTCATCGCTGCAAACCTCCTTCCGCTTTGGCCTTATCGTATGTGGCCACCAGCATTTCTTGGGTTTTAGGCAATACTTCTTCGTAATGTGAAAAGTGCATGGAAAAGCTGCCCTGGCCGTGGGTCATCGAACGCAGCTGAGTTGAGTAGTTGGCTACTTCGGCCAAGGGGACGGTTGCCGCTACTTTGTCGATTTCAATACTTTGGATGCGGGCGCGTTTACGGTTAAGATCGCCGGTTACGTCTCCGATGTATTCCTGCGGAGCATAGACTTCGATATGGACGATCGGTTCTAAAATGACTGGTTTGGCGTCGGCAAAAGCTTTTTTAAAGCCCATCGAAGCGGCAATTTTAAAGGCCAGGTCAGAAGAATCGACTTCATGGAAGGTTCCGTCGTATAAAGTAACCTTTATATCTACTACGGGGTAGCCGGAAATTACCCCGGTAATCAGGGTTTCTCTTACTCCTTTTTCAACTGAAGGAATATAATTTTTAGGGATAGCGCCGCCGACGATGGTGTCGGTAAATTCAAAGCCCTGGCCGCGGGGAAGGGGTTCAAGCTTGATCCAGGTGTCGCCGTATTGACCACGGCCCCCCGATTGCTTTTTATATTTCCCCTGAGCTTGGGTTTTTTTACGGATGGTTTCTTTGTACGGGATCTTGGGAGCCCCTTTTTCGATTTCTACTTTGTATTTTTCTTTGAGATTTTCAATAATCGCTTCCAACTGCAGATCACCGATTCCGGAAATTACGGTTTCTTTGGTTTCGATATTGTGGCTCACTTTAAAAGTTGGATCTTCACTGGCAAATACGTGCAGGCCTAAGCTCATTTTTTCTTGATCGGCTTTGCTTTTTGGTTTTACCGCCAGCGAACACACGGCTTCGGGATAAACCGGGGATTCAAAGGCAACTTCGCGGGTTGAGGTGCATAAACTATCGCCTGCCTTAGTGTTTTTTAACTTGGGGATTACCACGATGTCCCCGGCGTGGGCTTTGCCGATCTCAACCTTGTTTTTTCCGCACATGGAAACCAGCTGTCCCGCTCTTTCGCTGCTTCTTTTGGTAGTGTTGAAGACATTGGCTCCTGGAGCCAGCGTTCCAGAATAGATTCGGATGTAAGTTAGCTCGCCCACGTGCGCCTCAATCACGCTTTTGTAAACATGGGCGGAAAAAGGTTCTTCATCTTTGGCAATAACTTCAAGTTCCTGGTCGTTCTGGCCTTTGGCTTTTACTATTTTTTCGGAAGCCGGGGGCAGGTATTCGTCGATTTCTTCTTCGATTAGCTCAATACCAATATTTTTAATTGCCGAACCGCATAGCAGAGGGAAGAAGGATCCTTCTTTAATGCTGTGCCCGAGTGCTGCTCTTAGTTTTTCCTCGGTAATTTCTTGGTTGTCCATGTAATCTTCGAGCAGTGAGTCATCTACCTCGGCAGTAGTTTCGATTAACATTTCTTTGTAGAGAGGAATCATATCTTTGATTTCATCCGGGACCGGAATTTCTTTCTTTTTGCCGCCGTCAAATTCGTAAGCTTTTCCGGTAATTAAGTCATAAACGCCGCGGAAATTAGCTTCGGAACCGATGGGAATTTGTACCGGAGCCAAATGGGTGCCAAATTTTTTGCGGATGTTTTTAACTGCTTCGTTAAAGCTTGAACGTTCTTTGTCGAGTTTGTTGATGAATCCGATGCGGGGCAGGTGTTTTTCTTCGGCCAGCTTCCAGATGCGTTCGGCGCCAACGCCGGCGCCTTTCAGCCCATCAAAAACAAAAAGAACTCCGTCCGCCACCGACATTCCGGAGATCGCTTCGCCGATAAAATCGAGATATCCCGGAGTATCAATCAGGTTAATTTTGTGTTCATGAAATTCAAGCGGCGCTAAACTGGATTGGATACTCATTTTTCTTTTTATTTCTTGAGGATGGTAATCGGTAGTGGAGTTCCCGTTATCAACTGATCCTAAACGGGGGATGGAACCGGCGCAGAAGAGAAGGGCTTCAACCAGGGAAGTTTTTCCTGCAGAAGCGTGTCCTACTACCACGACATTTCGAATATTTTCAGGACTATACTGCTTCAAAATGCGGCCTCCAAGTATTAAATATTCTAGCAAACTGGTACTTTAGTGTAAAGCGAAACTGTGTTATGATTCGTCCATAATGAAATTTTTTGATTTCTTAAAACCCAAGGTTGCTCTTATTCTTCATAAGAAAAAAGTGGGGCTGGCTTTGGGCGGGGGAGCGGCGCGCGGGTTATGCCACATTGGGGTCATCAAGGTTTTAGAAAAACATAAAGTGCCCATCGATTTTATTGCGGGAACCTCGATGGGGGCCTTAATTGGAGCGGTATACGCGGCTGGTATTTCGGTTGAGGAGATGGAGCGGCTTGCCGCCAACACCGGTTGGGGTAAGTTATTACAGTTAACCCTGCATGCCCATGGTACTTTTTCGGGAAAAGGCTTCTTTCGCTTTGTCGAAAACCGTATCGGCAAAGATAAGTTTTTTAGCGACTTAAAAATTCCGCTGCGTATCGTTACCACCGATTTAAAAAGTGGAAAACCATTTATTTTTGATGATGGATTAGTGGCAACGGCGGTTCAGGCCAGCACTACTTTCCCCGGAGCTTTTGTTCCCTTGGCACACCGGGGTAAGTTATTGGTAGACGGGGGGATTGTAAATAATGTTCCGACTTCGGTGGTGCGTGAGATGGGGGCTAATTTTGTGATTGCGGTGGATGCGGTCCCCGATTTTGAGATGGTGGAAGATCCGAAAAACGTTCTGCAGGTAGTGGGAAGGACGGTAGATCTTTTACTGAAAAAAGTGAGTGAAGAAGGCCGGCAGACTGCGGATGTTTTAATTCAGCCCGAATTTGATGAGGATATGTGGCATCTCGATCTGCATAAGGCTAAACACCTGATTCAAGAAGGCGAAACCGCGGCTAATAAAATGATTGATGAAATTGTGCACCGACTGCATATTAAGGAATAACCCGAGCTATTTTATCCCCAGTACCTTCATTTTTGAGATCAACGTAGTGCGATGGATTCCTAAAAGTCTGGCGGCTTGAGTTTGATTGCCTTTAGTTTTACTTAAAGTATTTTTAATTAATTCTTTTTCAAAAGAAGTGCGGGCTAAGCTAAAAGTGGAAAGGTCTTCAATGGTATCGGTTAAGGATAAGTGGATTTCAGCGGCTGTGATTAAATCATTTTTAGTTAATACCACCGCGCGCTCGATAATGTTTTGCAGTTCTCTTACGTTGCCTGGCCAATCATATTTTAATAGCTTGGTTTGGGCATCTTTAGCAAAGCCTTTTACCTTTTTGTTTAGTTCCGTATTAAATTTTTGAATAAAATGTTGGGCCAGGAGAGGGATGTCATCTTTTCGGTAACGCAGGGGTGAAACATGAATGGGAATAACGTTTAATCTGAAGAAAAGGTCTTCTCTGAATTTACCGTTTTTTACCTGTTCCGAAAGGTCGGTATTGGTGGCCGCAATGATGCGGATATCAACCTGTAAAGAGTTGCTTCCGCCGACGCGTTCTACAACTGATTCCTGTAAAATTCTTAGTAGTTTTGACTGCATCGAGTAGGGGAGGCAGCCGATTTCATCCAGAAAAATTGTTCCGGTATCCGCAATTTCAAATTTACCTAGTTTTTTAGTGTCGGCGCCGGTGAATGATCCGGCTTCGTGGCCAAAAAGGGTGGATTCACATAGTTTTTCTGGGATGGCCGCGCAGTTTACTACCACGTATGGATTTTTTTCGCGGGGGCTGGCGTTATGAATCGCGCGGGCGATTAATTCTTTGCCGGTGCCCGATTCGCCGGTAATCAGGATGGTGCTTTTTGCCGGGGCGATAGTTTCAATGGTTTGGATAATGTTAGAAATTGCATTGGAATGGCCGATCATTTCTTGGTATTTATTGGATTCGAGCAGGCTGTCTTTCAGGTATAAATTTTCTTTCATTAATCTTCTTTTTTCGATGGCGTTGGTGATGACTTTGATTAATTCCTCAACATCAAAAGGTTTAACGATAAAGTCGTAAGCGCCTTGTTTCATCGAATCGATAGCGGTTTTTAGCTCTTGTGAGGCAGTGACCATGATCACGTCTAGATCTTTATCATATTTTTTGATTTCTTTTAGAGTTTTGACGCCGTTCCAATCCGGCATGCGGATATCCAGTAAAACCGTTTCGGGGTTTTGTTTTTTGATGATTTCAAGGCCCGCTTCTCCGGAATCGGCTATTAATACATTAAATTTCTTTTTTAGAACTAGCTGATATGTTTTCAACAGATCTTTTTCGTCGTCAATCGCTATAATGGTTGGCTTCATGTAATGTCACCTCGACCTACTATCAGCAACTTTTTTGCCAATGGAGGATGGCGTTATTCTAGCTCAAATCAGAGGGAAGGTGTAGTGATTTTCGACACCCCATGCACATAAATCACTGCAGTGAGCATGTCGGGAAGGTTATCCGATTATCTGGGCGTCAATCTTGTCGTGTTCTTCGCGGATCGCTTGAGCTACGGCCCAATCGCAGGTTTTGATTACGGCGCGGGGCATGCCCTTTGAAAGTGAATAGATTTTTTCCACGGCTTTTTGGGTAAATGGAATTACTCCGTGTCCACCCGCATCTTTAATGCGTCTTTTAATCAGTTCGATGGTTTCGTCCAGCGATAATGGTTTCAGCGTTTCTTCAGCAACCAGACGGTCGTAAATAGGGGGGAACTCTTTTTTAAACTTTTCGGCCGTTTCCGGCAGTCCGGCAATGACAAAATTAATATCATCTAAATCTCCTAAAGTTCGGAGCGGGCGTTCAATATCGGGTTCAAATTCGTGCGCTTCATCCAGCAAAAGCACTAATCCTTTTTTAGTTTGGGCGATATATTCGCCGATGTTGTAAACGGTGAGATCTTTCTTTTTGGTATTAATTCCCAATTCTTCGGCAATCAGTTTCAATAAGTCTTCAAATACTTTAGGGGGACGTGATATGTAGATGGCGTTGAGTTCTCCACTGAAATAAATTTCGAGCCACTTAAGCAGGGTAGTTTTGCCGATGCCGAGCGGTCCCAGTACTAAAATATGCCCGCTTTTAGAATGCAGTTTTTCGATGATGGTTTTTACCTGTTCGGTATGGCCGATAAATAATTCGGGGATCGAATTTAAAGTAAACGGATTTTTGTGCCACCCTTGCTGTTTATGCCAAGCATGCTGTTGTGCTGGAATATCTTTCCAGGCTTTTATTTTTGCCCCGCAGAAAGAACAATATTCGGCTTCGGCCAGATTTTTGGCTTTGCAGACCGGGCACAGTCTTTTTTTCTTGAATTTGATGCGCAAGCGAGGAATTTTGATTTTTCGAATCAACCAGATCAGCAGGAGAATAAAACCTAGCAGTACGGTAGCTGCAGCACAGATCAAAACTGTAATCGTGGCAATTCTGATGATTTGTTGTCGTCTTTGGGCTAAGGATCGGGATTTTTGTCGTTGATCGGTTTCCGCCAGATTGTTAATTTTTTCTTCGGATAATATTTTATAGCGGGTGGCTTTAGCATGGGTTGGAAATACTTCTAATACACGGTTAAGCTGGGCCATGGCTTCCTCGTATTTTCCTTCATCGTATAATTTTAGCCCTTGCTGCAGCCAGAAGGTAGGGGAGTTTACGTTAGTATTTTTTTCAGACTCACTGAGGTTTTGGATGGTAGGGAGCAGGGATTTAGCGCCGCGGTGGGCGGGATCAAGTTCCAAGCATTTATTTAGATCCTGAATGGCGCCTTCGGTATCGCCTTGCAGATGTTTAGTAGTGGCGCGGTCAAAATATTCGTTGGCGGTCAGGGCAAAGGCAAAACTACTCAGCAGGCAAATTAATAATATGATTAAGAGAGCCTTGTTTTTTAATTTCATATTTACCTGACAATAATAAATTTACCAAACTTTTTGTCGGTAGCACTTTCGATTAAATAAAGGTATAAGCCGCTCATCGTATTTTCGCCGGCGGTATTGGTGCCGTTCCAGGTAGCTTGACCATCGCCGTCGGTTTCTTGAATAATGGTTATCGGATCACCGGAAGCAGAGTAAATGCGAATGGTGCAAGTGGCCGCTAAATTATTAAAAGTAAGCGTAGTCTGCCCGGCTCCAATTGCAAAAGGATTGGGAAAAGCAAAAGCATAACTTAAATCTCCGGCAAGTGCAGGTGCGGCAGTAAAAAGTAGCATGCAGAGCGTGAGGCACATTGGGAGGACCGCGAGTTTTGTTTTGGACATCAAACTTCTCCTAACTTTCCGATTAAATGAATTATAAGTAAAGATCAGGTTGGTTGCAACTGGTTTAGGCCGTGTTAGAATTAAATCCAGTTATGTCGCTTTTTAAAGTTGAAGCCATTAATTTAAAAACCACTCCTTTTGCGGAACAGGATAAGCTGTTGACTGTTTTTTCAAAGGAAAAAGGCAAGCTCAGTGTAATTGCCAAGGGGGCCCGGCGCCCTTCCTCAAAATTTGGGGGAAGATGCGAAATTTTTGCTTATAACCACTTATTGATCGCTAAAGGTAAAAGTCTTGATATTCTTAGTCAGGCTGAAACGATCGAAACCTTCCAGAAGGTGAGAGATAACCCCTCCGCTTTTATGGTTGCGGCATACCTGGCCAGAGTAGTTAATTCGTTTTTAGAAGAGGCCGCGGTCAATCGCTCTTTATTTGAGGTATTGCTGGGTTGCTTAAAGCTTTTTCAAGCCGGGGTTGATCCGCAATTTGTAGCGACCGTTTTTGAAATTAAATTTGCGGCAGTCGAAGGGTTTACTCCCATCTTAGACCGCTGTTCGCATTGCGGACGCAAGGTAAAAAAGGCACCCCAAAATATCCGCTTTAGCGATGCCGCGGGAGGGATCGTATGCGAAAAATGCAGTTTCAGTGTTTACACGCCGCGTTTGGTTTCTTTTCCTCTTTTGGTATTGTCACAAAAGATTAGGGATCAGGATTTTGAAACGCTGCGCAATAATTATAAGCAGCACGGTGACCTTTCCCAGTTAAGTGAAATTTTTGTGGCGTATATTAGTGAACATTTAGGAAAAGATATTTCTGAGTGGAAGCGATTTGGGATATAATTAAAACATGCGACCTTTGGTTTGTAATTATTATGTAACGCTTAAGTGCAATGATTCCTGTGAGTTTTGTCCTCACTGGCAGGAAAATTCTCCGGCAGAAGAAAGCAGCCTCGAACAAGTACGTGATAATCTGCGCGGATTGAAATCTTTGGGGGTACTTTACTTAGATATTACCGGCGGCGAACCGCTGCTGCGTGATGATTTACCCGAAATCTTAGCCTACGCTAAAAAACTTAAACTTTTTACTGCGGTTACTACTAATTGTATGCTTTTCCCGGAAAAAGGAGAAAAAGTTGCGAAATTGTGTGATCGTTTACTTTTTTCGCTGGATTTTCCGGACAAAGAACAACACAACCGCTCCCGGGACGAAGATCTTTTTGATCGGGTAGTAGAGAGTATCAAAATTGCCAAGAGTTTTAAAAAGAAACCCATCATTAACTACACGATCACCCGGGATTCGGTCAGGTTTTTACCCGAAATGGAAGATTTTGCCCGCAAGCATAATCTTTTGGTATGGTTAAATCCGGTCTATGAATCTCCGGCCCATGAAGGTTTAACTAAAGAATCAATCTATTACGTCAAATATTTCATTAAGAAAAAACACGTTGCCGGAAATTTAGCCGCACTTAAACTTTTAAGTAATTACGGCAATAATTTGGACTGGCCGGTTTGTAAAGCCGCGCGCGCGTGCGTCACCATTACTCCCGATTCTCACGTGGTGGCGCCGTGTTATTTTAATCAAAAGACAAAAATCAAGATTGATTGCAATTTAAAAGAAATTTTTCATAGTGAAGAGTATAAAAATGCATTTCAATATCAGGGGAGGAGCAGCCGTTGTTCCGGTTGTTTGATCTGGGGCTATATGCTACCATCCTTCTGGTTTAGACTAGATCGTTACTTTTTTATGAATTTATATTCAAATTGGATGCTTTTGTTAAAAGAATATATCCTAAGTAAATAAAGGAAAAGGAGTTAAGTTATGTCAGACAAATTAAAAGTTGCGATGGTGGTTCCTTATTTCTATCCCCACACCGGCGGCACCGAGAAGTACGTTAAAGATTTATCGATTGCCTTAATGCGGGCCGGACACACGGTTGAAGTAATTTCCTCTAATCTCCCCGCCGAAAAAAATGCTTTGGCCGAAGAAATAATGGAAGGATTTAAGGTTATTCGCCTGCCGGCCACTAATATGTTTAATTATCTTCCGGTTACCAAGAAAAAATTTGATATAAAAATGCTGGATGATTATGACATTGTGCATTGTCACGTTCCGGCTTATGGATTTTTAAGGGAAGCTAGGAAAAGCAAAAAACCAGTAGTGGTAACTTTCCATTGTGACATCACTGTTTCCGAAAAATATTACGGTGTCCCGATCCCGGGATTTATTGTGAAACTATTTGAGTGGGCGGGGGCAGAGTACGGACGACAAATACTTAAATGCGCCGATGTTATTTACAATACTACAAAAACTTATGCCGATACTTCTCCGGTTTTAAAAGATATGAAAAATATTCGGCATATTCCAATCGGCATTTTTCATGATCACATTGATGCTATGCAAAAAAAGTTAGGCTTAACCGAAAAGGATAAAAACCCAAAACAAATTTTATGGTTGGGCAGGATGGCGGGCAATAAGGGTTGCGACTACATGGTTAAGGCTATGCCTGCGATTTTAGCCAAACATCCGGACACCAAACTAGTAATTTGTGGAGACGGCGAAGAAAAAGCCTTTATTAATAGCTTGATTGATAAATTTGGCATTCGAAATTCAATTGAAATGTACGGCATGGTAGATTTTGCGAAGTTAGTTGAACTATTCTATAAATCATTAGTATATGTTTTCCCGTCGATCAATCGTTTAGAAGCTTTTGGTATCGTTCAGCTTGAGGCGATGGTGAATAATACGGCAGTGGTTGCAACCGATATTCCAGGACCAAACGCAGTCATGGATGAAGGAAAAACCGGCTACTTAGTACCCAAACAAGATCCTGCGGCGATTGCCGAAAAAGTTAACGAACTACTTAGTAATCCCCAAAAAGCAATTGAGATGGGTAAAGCCGGCCGCAGATTAGTTGAAACCAAGTACGATTGGAAGGGAATTGCGGATCAGGTAGTTGAGTTATATAAAGAGGCGTTGGCGAAGAAAGAAAAATAATTAATGAAAATTCTGGTTACCGGCGGCGCCGGTTTTATTGGATCCACCGTAGTTGATGTTTATCTAGCTAACGGCCACGAAGTAGTAATTGTGGACGATCTATCTTCAGGTAAAAAAGAAAATATTCCTCCGCAGGCTAAGTTTTATAAAGTGGACGTAACCTCTCCTAAACTTGAAGAAGTATTCAAAAAAGAAAAACCGCAAATTGTAAGCCATCTGGCGGCGCAAATTGATGTTAGAAGATCGGTTGAAGATCCGGCGTTTGACGTAAAAATTAATATTTTAGGAATGATTAACCTTTTAAACCAATGCGTTAAGTATAAAGTTGAAAAAATTATATTTTCTTCAACCGGTGGGGCTCTTTACGGGGAGGTCGAAGGGGATCCGGCGGATGAAGATATGCCACTAGTTCCAATTTCTGGTTACGCCATTGATAAACGGGCGGCCGAAATGTATTTAAGTGCCTACTCTGCAAACTATGGCTTAAAATATACCGTTTTACGTTATGGAAATGTTTATGGTCCAAGGCAAGACCCTCACGGTGAAGCGGGTGTAGTGGCGATTTTCTGCGGGAAGATTTTAGATAATGCCGCTCCCTTTATATACGGAGACGGAGAACAGCTGAGGGACTATGTTTACGTAAGAGATGTGGCCGAAGCTAACGTGATTGCACTTACCAAAGGTGATAACGACGTGTATAACATTGGTACGGCAGTCGGCTCTTCGGTTAATACTTTATTTAATGTATTAAAAGACGCCACTAATTTTAAAAAAGATGCTATTTATAAACCAGCCCGCTTAGGAGAACTTCAGGTCAGTATATTAAGCTACGAAAAAGCCCGCCGCGATTTGGGTTGGAAACCCGAAGTTGATATTAAAGAAGGTCTCAAGCTGACCTTCGATTGGTTTAAGAGTAAACGATAACAAAAATCCCTCAAAATAATCTTTCCTGAAAGTGAAATTTTTAAGTATATTCTTCGAAGAATTCTTGTGTAGTATTAGTATCAGAGGAGATCATAAATGGGCGTAGTTTTAGGGCGGTCCCGCGGGCTAGATAAACGAGTTTATAAACCGTTGGGCAGCCGCCGTGGTGGATCCACACCGCAAAGAGTCAAAATTACCAGCATAAGAGCTGGCGTACTGGGTCGTGGGCTAAACGATACGTGGCCGGTAACCGTTCAATTTTCTCCTATACATATTAATGGTCGCAATTTTGACTGTGCTTTATTTTACGGTGATAATCAAATGATCGATCGGCGCAGTTCAGAAGGTGGTCGGGTTACTTTTGAGAGGGTTAATTTAAATGCTAGGTATACAGTTAGAATAATGAACTCGATTGATCAAAGAGTTTTAACTGAAATTTCTTTTATGGTGAGCCATGACCGCAATGTTCAAATTATAACTTCAACCAAGGCCCCCGCAGCTCCTACTCGTTTAAGTGCCTATGAAGCAGAAAATAACCAAGTTGTTCTGGAATGGTTGGGAACTGCAGATCATTTTGAGTATCGCGTAAATCATGGGGAAACCGGGGCAACTACAGATAATATTGTATCTTTTAGAGGAGTTCAGTCTCAAACTTATCGATGGAGTATGTGTGCAGTTAACGTAGATCCGCTTGGTGAAAAATTATATAGCCGGTGGGTTAATGGTCCAAGTGTTAGAGTTGGTGGAGAACAGCTCCTTGCCCACGAGGCGGTGAAAGCTTTATCCAGGGAACTTCCTGAAGGACATGGAACTGCTGTCCAACGTGAAGTTCCTCAAGCACCCAAAAAGACAAAAAAGCAACCTCGCCACAAAAATGGTTTAACTGCTGAACAAAAAGCCGCAAGGAAAAAGAAAAGGAAGGAAAAAGCAGCTGCAGAAATCGCGGCGCTGGGTAATCCTTCTAATCCTGGAAATCCAATTTCGAATAATCCTGGGTCAACCAAACCTAAGGATGAACGTTTAGTAGATGCCAAAAAAGTGTTCAAGAAAACATTTGGCTGGCGGTTTACTTATCGTTTTAAAAAAGGCGGAGTGGTTCAAGGGTTGCAAATTGCCGGAAGAGAACTAATTGATTTTGCGATAGAACAGGAACTTTCTCGCCAAGATGCTTTTCAAATTATCGAAGAGGAAATTGAAAGAGTAGGCTTAGATGCTGATCAGAAACAAGCAGTAATGTTTACTCTGGGCGGTTACGCCAGTCATAAACAACTCCGCTAAAAATCTTCTTTCTTTTAAAAAAGTTACTCCGATGTTATAATTCCTTCCATGACTAAAAAAATTCTTTATCTTTTTTCGGATACCGGTGGAGGGCACCGCACCGCGGCCACGGCATTAATCAAAGCGGTTAATCATACTTCTAATAGCAAGTATCAGCAGGAAATGATCGATGTTTTTGTGCAGGGCAGCGGCATTCTTAGTTTTATTACCGGCCTTTATGCTCCGATCATAAAGTATATTCCCTGGTTTTGGGGCGCCATGTATTATTACCTGGATGACCCGAAAAAACTGCAATTACTCGAACTAGTATCTAAGCCTTTTATTTTAAGAAATCTTAAAAAGATGATCAAAGACTTTGATCCGGATCTTATTGTTTCGGTGCATCCGTTAGTTAATCACTTAACGGTTAGGGCTCTCAAAGAATTAAAACGCAAGACTCCTTTTGTGGTGGTTATTACTGACCCGGTTACTCTGCACCGGGCCTGGGTGGCAGACGATGTGGAAATGTATTATGTAGCTACCGAAGAAGCAGCGCACAATTGTGTTAAATACGGTTTAGATAAGAAGAAAATTAAAGTATTAGGTATCCCGGTTGACCCTAAATTCGCTTTAAAAGATTTTCAAAAAGCAGATGCGCGGGTGGATGACCGATTAGAGCCCGATTATTTTACCGTGATGCTGATGGGTGGCGGCGAGGGCGGTGGCGGCATGTATAAAATTGTCAAAGCCATCGAACAATCCGATCTTAATATTCAGCTGGTAGTGATAGCCGGACGCAACAAGGTATTAGAAAATAAATTAAAAGCCGAAGCTAAAAATCTAAAGTTTCCGATGAAAGTTTTTGGTTTTACTAGCCGCATTGCCGAGCTGATGAGTGAATCTAACCTTTTAATCACCAAAGCCGGTCCCGGAACCATTGCCGAAGCGCTTTCCATGGACCTGCCGTTGATTTTAACTTCCTGGCTTCCTGGTCAGGAAGAAGGCAATGTTGAATTTGTGGTGAAAGATGGTTTGGGACGGGTATGCCCGAACCCGGATGAAATTGTAGAAGTTATCCGCTCTTTAAAAGATACTCCCGAATACAAAAAAATGAAAGAAAACATAAAAAAAGTAAGTAAGCCGCATGCTGCTTTTGATATTGCAAAAGAAATAATTAGGCATTTATAGGTGATGTTGATGAGGCGGAAATTCGCTTTGTCGGTTTTAATCGGGTTATTACTCATTACCCTATTTTCAGTAGCGGCTGTCTCCTCCGATGAATTTCGTGACCTTCCTCAGGATTCTTCTCATTGGGCCAAAGACGCCGTTTATGATTTAGCTGAGCGGGGTGTCATTTCGGGTTACCCGGATGGTACTTTCAGGGGAAAAAAAGATATTGATCGCTACGAGATGGCAGCCTTTATTTCAAAACTGGACACCAAACTTTCTCCGGTAGCGGCCAAAAACGAAAAAATCATCGCAGAGCTGCGTTTTGAAACCCAGCGCTTAAAATATGACTTAGCCGAAATGAAAAGAGAAGCTCCTAAAAGGTTTGGTTCAGTTGATACCAGTTATAAGATTCACCGGACACTAATCGGGGAGGGGCAAAAGGGGCCCGAAGCTTATTATCGCTTTAAATATTCGGTCCATAAAGATTTTGGTGACGGGGCGAAGGCCGGTATCAATTTTGACACCAATGACGCCGGCTTTAATACCACTATTACACGGGAAGTATTTTTGACTATGTTTGATCTGTCTGGTCAAGTTACCTACGGAGATGTTATCTATACTGCGAATATTGGCCCGGGCAGTTTAGTTTTTACTCCGACCGATATCGATGCCTACGAAAATGACGAAGTTTATCTGCGGCCTAAGTCGTCTGTATCTGCAGAAAAGAATATATTTGGAGTAAATTCTAAATTATCATATGTGGCACATCAAATTGATGCTTCCGGTCTGATCGGCTTAAACGAAATTCGCACCGATTTTTCCTGGTATACTAAAAATGTTCCATTGGTGCAAAGAACGGACTTTGATTTTACTGCCCATTATTTATTTGCCAACATGAGTTCTAATAACTTAAATGATTTTCATCTGATTGGCGAATTTACCTCTGATTTTTTGATTTCGCGAAAGGTAAGAAAGATTTTGATTTTAGGATTGGGAGCCGCGGCTGATTTTCCGCACGGCGCTTACGTGAGTGGTGAGATTCGACTTAGGGATTATTTCAATACCGGAACTGATTTGGCGGTAATGTTTAAAAAAGTCGGCAGTAAATTTAGGGAAGGCCTGGATCCTTTGGGTACTTACCGTTTTGTTGGTCTGAATTATGACGGCGATCTGGTTTTAGACGGTAAAGTTGACTGTGCTCTCGCCATTTCTCAACAATTAGCTAATAATTTAAAATTAGACGGCATGGTTGATTTTCAGCTGACTGGAGCTTACCAGCTAGGACCGGATTATGTCGGAACCAGCACCGTAGCGGGGTTAGTGCTCAATTATGCCTATGCTGAAAATGTGCAGGTTTTATTTGGTTATAAAGCTACGTTAACTCCCAGTGGCGTAGATCAGTTTGGAAGGGTAACCGATACCCAACAGGACGAAGCGGGCGTAAAAGTTAGTTATAGTTTTTAAGGGATTTTATGAACTCAGTCGTAATTGTGATCATCAGCTTATCAATTTTCCTCGCCGGCTACAAACTTTACGGTTCTTTCATGCAGAAGTTGTGGAAAGTTGATTTTTCCAAAAAAACTCCGGCGCACCTTAAGCGCGACAACGTGGATTACGTTCCGGTTAAACACTGGACGGTTTTATTCGGGCATCACTTTGCTTCAATTGCGGGAGCGGGGCCGATTATCGGACCGGTAATTGCCTGTGCCGTGTTTGGGTGGGGGCCGGCGCTGCTCTGGATTGTTTTTGGATCGATATTTTTGGGTGGTGTTCATGATTTTTCAGCTTTGATGCTTTCGATTCGTCACGAAGGCAATTCAGTCGCCAGTGTTGCTAAAGCAGTCATGGGAAACCGCAGTAAAATCATCTTTGCATTGTTTTTGTGGCTGGCTTTAGTGTTAGTGGTAGCGGTTTTTGCTGCCGTTACCGCGGCTACGCTGATTGCCGAACCGCGGGTGGTAATTCCAACTTTTGGCATGATTGCGGTGGCGTTTTTAGTAGGAATTTTGTTGTACCGTCTTAAAATTTCACAACTGTCTGCCACATTATTCGGATTAATTTTAATTTTAGTGTTGATCATGATTGGTTTTCAATATCCACTCACGCTTAATTTTCCGCAGGCGCTGACGATTTGGATTGTGATTCT
>Ga0180007_10001296_pt1 | contig 35122 bp, 49 predicted proteins | sample MM_PC_MetaG_FD_121122 | JGI IMG/M metagenome (GOLD analysis project Ga0180007, IMG submission 121122) | Groundwater microbial communities from the Aspo Hard Rock Laboratory (HRL) deep subsurface site, Sweden - MM_PC_MetaG | ecosystem: Environmental > Aquatic > Deep subsurface > Groundwater... | reverse complement strand
TGATGAGGAAAATGGAGATACGAGGATCGGCCCATTCAGATTCCGTAGATTAGGCGGTTACGATGGTCCGGCTTGGCAGAACGTTCTCATTGACGACGGCCATATTGAAGAGATCATCAATTGCTAACCACTCATTCAAGCGGACCCTGAAAAGCGGGCCGCTTAATTCGGCGTTAGTTTCTCGGGAGGGATTATGAAAAGATTAAATGAAATTAAGGGCGAAGTTGTTTTGGCGGTGCTCGGGATAATAGCCGCGATAACAATCGGGCTCTATCTGCTGGAAGGCGTACTGGCTAATATGCCGTAGGCGGAACAGGAGGTTGAATGTATAAATACCAGGACGGAAATATTGAGTATGAATACAAAAGAGAAATGATAGATGCTCTAAATGATCAAAAACGATACGATTTTCTAAGCGATGTTTATCCGGGTCCCAAAGATCAAATGACCCTGTTGACTTGGATGAGCCATTTTAAAGGCGTAGGCGCGGCATACGTGGTAAAATCATACGCTGGAAAATTGTCAAATGGACACCCTGCGCGGGTGATGGTGATGTGGACGGAGAAAAAAGCATGAAAAGGAGGTAGGTGGATTATTCATTCCGCCAGCCGTGCCTGCACAAGGCACTGGTTGCAGATCCCCAGGCATCCTTCCCAAGCCTCAATCGAGAGGGGCTCCCCGGTTTTATGGATCATGATCTCCCCGCAGCGTTTGCAGCGTGGGATGAATGATCGCCAGCATGGAAGCCCGGCGAGCCTGCAGATCTCGTGAAAAGTTGCTATTTCTGACATTTTCCCTCCTGCCCGGAATCCGCCGGGCTCGGGTTGGTTGCCCCCTCGTGGAGACGGAGGCGGGTTGGATTATTTAATTACAAATCCTCTTTTCAACCTCGATCTCTGACGAATATAATACTGTTCCCATTCCGGCAACGTCTCAATAGAGACAAGCGCTTGGCAGGAATGCTGGATATGATCGGGAGCATCAACGGGTTCCACAAGACCGACTACGGATACCCCGAAATCGGTCTTTCCGTACCAACTTCCATCGACAGAAACATCCCAGTTGACCCAGTCCCCGGTGGGACCGGATCCTCCGGTATCCTCTGCGAGAGAATGCCATATTCTTTTATAATACATTTCCCCTCCTCGCCCGGTTCCGCCGGGGTCAAAATCCGGTTCGCCGAAACCGCACGAACCGGAATTGCGCGGTTTTGGACCCGTCCGGATGCTCCACAACTTCACGGGCCGTCGTGGAGTGGACAATGACAGCTCCCATGTTGCGGAGCTTTTCTGCCAAGAGAGCGCAAAAGCCGGTCTCGCCCATCAGGTGGGCGGTAACCGGCCTTACAAGTTTACAATCCCCTCCGAAATCGCGCGGAGGGAGAATGGGGTAAAGGACTTCGTCCGCCCAATTGCAGACGAAATCCAACAATTTGTTTTCGTCCAGCTCCGGAGATACGGCCGGAAACTGGACATCGATGATCGGTTCCCCGGCTGCCGCGATTTGCGCCGGGGACCATTTCACGGATGGATGATTTGATATATTTACAAACATTTATTGCACCTCCACAACCCCGTGCGGGGTTTCAATGATATAGCATGTTTCCAGATATTTCCGGGTGAGCGTGAATTCCCGGCCGCCAGTCGGGGACGCTTCCCGGAATGTGGCCGTTCTCCCATTTTTCGCGACGCGGATTAGAGACACGTCGCTGAAAGCATCGGCATACTGCTGGGCCAAAACCTTGGTTTTCATTTCTTCTCTCCTTTTTTACCGCCAGCAATTCCGGGCATGGCGGTGGTTCCCGCCGGATCGGGATTAGAATTATGCGGGTGTGATCATCACACCCGGACATGAATCGTCGATCGAGCCCGTACCACGGACCCAGATTGGTCCGTACGCGTCCCGTTCCAGCGACTCGACTGTGCCCCGAGTCCCTAGAGCATTTCGGGCAGCGTTTGCGGGATTCGCTGCCCGGACGATTTGGGGGTCCCCAGCGATATCAAATCGCGGGGAGCCGCCGAAATGTACGACCACTTTTTGCAGTTTGAATTTCTTCATTTTTTTTACCTCCCTTCTTCCCGTTGAGTAGGAGTAGGTAAAGCGTTTCCTGGTGGGGGAAATGGCAGTCACAAATGTGCATTTTCCCCCCACGGCTACTGCTTCGTCGACTTGGCAGTCGGCAGTGTAGCCGTGTACGTCAATTAGATGCCGTGCAAGCCGAAAATCTCGCGCGGCATCCGAACCGTGCTCCCAGATTTGCCCGCATTCCGGGCATATTCTTTTCTCCTTCATTTTTCCCTCAAACTCCTCAAATGCGTGCGAATAATTTTCCATGATTTTCCCCTCCTCGCCCGGTTCCGCCGGGCTCGGGTGTGGTGTGTTTTATCCGATAATGTTCCCGCACCAAGGCCCGGAGCTTCTGGGCCTTCCCCCACCCGTGCAGCTTCGGCAGCCAGTGCGAGGGCATCCACCCACATACTGCGCAACTATAGTGCGTCGTATACGGCAGATGCGTGATCCTCACAATCCCCCTATCGGATATTGCTATTGATTTATTTATGTTCATTTCATTATTCCCTCTTTATCCAACGCCTCAATTCTTCAAGCGTTGGAATGTCAACCGGCGGATGCCGGTCAGGTTCGGGTTCTACCAACGGGGACATTTCTCGTCCCCAACAGGACAATTTCTCCAGCCATTTCGTGTCGCTGGTACGGATGGCCAGAGTACAGGCGGCGGCATAATCCGCATGGTCGATCATCCACGGGCAATCTCGGCGGATTGCCTCAAAATGTTCTTTTCTCATCTCAATCCTCCTTGTCCGGTGTCGCCGGGCTCGGGTTGGTTGCCCCCTCGTGGAGACGGAGGCGGGTTGGATTATTTAATTACAAATCCTCTTTGCGAGAGAATGCCATATTCTTTTATAATACATTTCCCCTCCTCGCCCGGTTCCGCCGGGCTATACTATCGCCGCACTCACTTCCGCGTACTCGTAAATAGTGAGCGCTTGATGCGCATATCTTTTCCCCTCCAAAGTGGCAGAGGAAAAGACACTCCGCTCGCCAACGACCGTTTCGCCGACGTAAGAATCGGCGATCGCCGCATGGCGGAGGCAGAGGTGCTTTATTATGATTGCCTCTCGCAAGGCAACCGGGCCTCTGTTTACGACAAACTTACATTTCGGGCATTTGATTTTCATTTCTTCTCTCCTTTTTTACCGCCAGCAATTCCGGGCATGGCGGTGGTTCCCGCCGGATCGGGGGTAGGTTTCTCGCCTCAGCGTTCCCCGTTGGCCGGGGATGTGAAATTTTAAGCACGCGTCGCTGCATAAGAAATTGCGCGGCGTGTGTAATTGTCGTCGCGTATCGAAAGTAAAAGATCGGCACGAGCACACACCGGACCCAGAGCGCCGATTGCGGCGTGAAATTCCGCCGCAAACTGATCGGTCATACTCCGGCAATTGCCGGCCGCGTAGCTGTCCTCTACCGACACCCAGATTCGCTCCGGGTGCTTAATTGCGATACGCTCTGCGCGACGCTTGCGGAATGCGGATACGGCTTCCCGTACCTGGCGGTGGGCACCGTCGGGAGTGCCGATCGGCGCGAGATGATACTGCTCTCCGGCAGAATCGATAAGCATGAGCTTTTTGGCCGTGCGGTCATAATCAATTCGGAGCACCGCGGACACGTGAGCAACGAGGATACGACGCTGTACATGCACTGGTAGAGGTTTCGTTTCCGGCGATTTTCGTTGCCGTCGGATCGGCGTCGTGCGGGCCCCGATTTTGAGCCAGGACGGGGAGACGTATACCGTCCTAGTCTGCCGATCCGGGGCGACATAATACATGCCGTACACCCGGCCGTGATCCGGCGGACGGATCAGGGTGTAGTCGGCATAATAGTCGTTGTGAGTCCATTTTCCGCCCCACGGATTCCTTCCGCGCTGATACGATTCGGTGCGGATGCCGGGGCTGAGGGAGCAGAATCCCTTGTGATTCCGGCGCGTCCGACCGAAATCACACACTCGATAAGCATGGGTGGCGACGCTGGAAAACGTAACCAGCTCGCCCTGTGCAACTTCGGCCTCCCGGATAAACCGGGAAAACCGGGGAATTGAGTGCATGGGCGAGTCGTCGGGCAGATAATGAGCGCGCGCGAAACTCGGCATTGCGGTCAAGCGGGCCATTTCCTCCATTGCGGGATGCAGGCGGATGATAGTGCGATCGGACTCGGAGAGATAGCGGGGCAGGCGTTTTGCTCCGACATAGCGAACACACAGACGCCGGGAATGCTCGTGTGCATACCATTGTGACCGAGTGGTGCGACGGTCCGATCGCCACTCCCACGTACCCGGGATATGGCGGGTAAGTGGATGATCGACGTGCGCGAGCAGATAGGAGCGCGCGCCATTAAAAGTTTTTGACGAGCTGCCCATGGCTCGGGCAGCCTCGATTGCCGATTTTTTGGTTCTGTATTTCATGGTTCCCTCCTCTGCCCGATATTGCCCTCGGCGCCGGGGCTGATCCCCCTTGCTAATATGGGCCACCGTGTGTGGTGGCTGCCCGTTTCTGCTCGCAAAGGGAGCAGATTAAATCTCCCCCTTGCGTTTCCGTCAGTTCCTCTCGGGGCATCATTGCCCCACAAAAGTCGCAATAATACTCATCCTTGCCGCATACCGGGTTTGTCGTTTGCCACTTTCCCATAATTCCCTCCTCTGCCCGGGTTTCCCCGGGACTTGCTTTTGGGTTGTTTCCATAATTATTATAGACAGCAAAGTCCGTGCCAACATTTCACGAGTTGTTAAAAAAACATGGTAAGTATATGAAATGATTGAGAATAAAAATTATTCCGGGATCATTCCGGTTGTTACATGCATGTGCTAACTGAGTAAAACGGTTACATAGTTATGTCAACTTTTTTTCGGCGCAAAATGATATTATCCAATGATAACAGAGAATTATAGCGGAAATAGGTGTAACCAGGTAAAAAGTAATCACCTGTAACCGGAGTATCCACTATTAGAGGCCACACCTACCAGTCCCTACCAATTTTTTGACAAAAAAGGGCAGGTTTTGCGCAAATTGTCACCGACCCAATAAAATCAGGTATTTACGAGCCTATTTTTGACAAAAAACGGCAACTAAAAAAATGCTTGACAACCACCCGAAATCCTGATACAAAATATTCACCCATTCATTAACCTCCTTTTATCCACGCCCCCGGCAGGGGTGCCGGGGGCATTCCCGAAGGAGTCAGATGACCATGATAATACTGGAGATATTCTATTACCTCATCGGAATTGCTATTATTTCATACACGTTTCGTATCGCTGTTCACCTCGCCGGAATTCACAGGGAGAGCAAGCGTTTGGAAAAAACCGTGTATCCTACCCCGCGAGACGATTTCGAGGCGGAGCACCGGTCGGAGCACTGGGTATTATGACACATCTCATCATCCGCATATTCCGCTATGCCCTTAAAATCATTGACAAATCCGCATTCGCCAGGAATTGGCAATCGTTCGTTCCCGAAATCACCACCGCCGGCATTGCGTTCTGGTGTCCTAATTCCCATTGCAGCTACCGGGCCCGGACACTGCTGACAAAAGAACCCGATACGATTGCATGGATTGATTCGATGCAGGTCAATGAGATCCTGTGGGATATCGGTGCCAACATTGGCTGCTATAGCCTCTACGCCGCCCGGCGCGGCTGCCAGGTGATCGCATTCGAGCCGCATGCCGGTAATTATGATGTGCTCACGCGTAACATAATAATTAATGGCTATGAGCAAATGATCCGCGCGTATTGTCTCGCTGTTTCCGATTTTCCCGGTCTGCTCACTCTCCGGACAAGCGCGATTTCCCCCGGCACTGCTGATCATCGACTGACGCTGTGCCAGGACGGGCAGGCTGTCATCGCCTATACCGCAGCAGAGATGGTTGGAGAACTCAAAATGCCAATCCCCAACCATATTAAAATAGACGTGGACGGTGCGGAATTCCGGGTTCTGTCCGGACTTGAACCGATCCTGCTCGACGAGCGCATCAAATCGGTTATGATCGAGATTCAACATGGAAACTCGAACTACGGAGCGATGCTTGACATATTCGACAAAAGCGGGATGAAACTCAAAGATATCAATCGGATGAATCACCTGTTTGTACGGGAGAGCAGGGAAAAATAATGCCTGCTAAACTAACCAAACAGATTACTATCGATATTCCAGCGGTCCCCACAGGCATATTAAATCTCGAACAAGCTCTAAAAATGCGTATCGGCGGCCTTACCTATCAAGAAATAGCAGATCATTTCGGCATAACAAAAGGCGCTGTCTGCCAAAGACTAAAACCTCTCATCCCTGAGGGAGCCGACTTGCGAGCTTACCAGAAACACGAGGCAGACATACTCAGCGCCAGCAAACTGAAGGTAGTTCAGAGCCTAAACCGGGCCAGCTTAAAGGAGACAAGCCCATATCAACAGGCTATAATGGTGGACATTTTAACTCGAAACGAGCGATTAATCCGAGGAAAATCAACGAGTAACACAGCTCACATCATTGTGCATGCCGGGCAGGGATCGACAGCCGAGTATGAGCGGCAGCTGGGAGATGGTCAGGATGTCGTGCCAGAGGATACCACATGTGGTGGTGCCGGAATGGAACGGTGAGTATGTCCCCTAAGTGCTTGATATTACACACAGTTGACATAATAATACTTATCAGACCTGTAACCATAATACCCAGTTCGGGGTCCGACCAGGGGGGCACCCCGGGGGGTGGGGGGGGCAGGGCCGTTGAGATTGTGACCAGGTACCCTTTTCAGCGCGCCAAAAACAAAAGGGGTTGACATGCTATCTATTTGTGTGTATAGTATGCACAATGTGTATTCACACAGTATGTATACCGCACACACAGGGAGGGGGGTAGCCATGAGACACAATATTTATTTTCCAGAAGGCATTTATGAAGAAATAAAAGAAGAGGCTTATAAAAATCGAAAATCTATCAGTAAACATTTAATCGAAGGGCGAAATTCTGGTATAAGAAATCAAGGGCTTATGGCACGCTATTTGAATGAACATGAATTTTGTGAAAATTGTTTGGGTAAAAAGTCGGAACATGTTCATCATATTATTCATTTTGCAAAAGGCGGACCTGACGAATATGATAATTATCTTGCTCTTTGTAAAGATTGTCACAAAGAGCGGCACCCACCTGAAAAAAGAAACAATGGATATAAGCGGATTTGTCTCTATGTTGAAGAGGCTGACTGGAAGCAAGTTCAACATTCCGCTTTGGACGTCGGGAAAAGCGTCGGGCAGTTTTTAATGGAACTGTATCGATTTTCAAGGGCAATGAAAGATTCAAGAAAGGAAGCGCAACCTGAAGAATTCGAATCCCGCAAGCCGAAGATGGAACCGCTGGAGATTATCGGTTATTCTAAAGGGCAGCAGATTAGTGGGAAATATGATCGATGAGTGGTGGGGTAAGAAGCGGCGGTAATGAATAAAATTTCAGCAACGTTGATGTTTCGGATTGTGTATGTGATAAGTAAGGTTGTAGTTGGCTTATTCATATTTTTATTATTTACGGGTGTAATGTTTTATGTAGCGTATTATGACATACCATAAGGGGGCGACATGTCGAAACCTGATGAGCGGACGAAGAAGTTGATTCAGAGGGATCAGCGGATAACCGAGTTGGAGAGGGATCTTGAGGTTGTGAAGTCGGATCGGGAGCGGCTGCATGACATGAACAACGAATTACGGACCAGGGTGGCGGATCTTGAGCGGGATATTTCCGAAGTCAAAATTGCAAATATGGTGGATCTTGAGAGGGATCTTTCCGAAGTCAAAATTGCAAATATGGCTATGGCGGATCTTGAGCGAGGTATTTCCGAGGGCAAGCGTGGTCCGGGGAGGCCTAAGAAGGATGAATAAACGAAATATTTTGGCAGTGTTTTTAATTCTATCGGCGTTTCTTTTGCTCGGTGCGGGGTTTGTGTTTTACAGCCCCACTTATGATGGTGATCATAATGCGGCGGTGGATGCGACTTCCAGTACTCCGGGATATTTGCATCGGTTTATGGCGACTCATACGGACATCAGGAATTTAGTGATTACCTTGCTTGATTCGGACGAGTATTCGAGGGGGACGGTGATTTTAAGGTGGACGCCGGCGTATTCTGCGGGGGTAGCGGAGGTGGCGTGTCCTGAGATGAACACGGATCTGAAGTTCGATCCTCCTGTCAGGTTTGTCAGTGGAATAAGCGTCACGGTGAGCGGGAACGCTGCCAACACTTCCCGGTGGAAGGTTTTTTATAGCAGGTAAAGGATGGCCAGGGCGAAAACCAAGAAATTCAGGTATGAAATACCTATTGACCCCGATCCCGAGTTGGTCATAAAAGATCAGTTTCTTATCTGGCGGGGGGACATACCGAGGTTTTTCAAGGAAGCTCTGGGAAGAAGGCTCTCCAACCAGCAGATCGAGGCCGCCAATCTTGTCAAGGAATTAATGGACGCCAAATTGCGTGCGTCGATAAAGGTGACCGGAAGAGAGAAAATCACGCTTACCGAAAGGCAGGAAGAACTGGCGAGCAAGTGGGGCATTTCGATCCATTCCGGAAAGGGGCTCGGGAAAGACTTTTTTGTTGCCGGGCTTTCCATCTGGATTTTATTGGTTTGCGGATCGGCAGGACAGTTTAAGGGTATTGCGACCGCAACTTCCAAGAAGCAATTAGAAGACGTTTACAGTTCCGAGGTGTCAAAATTATTGAACGAAAGCACGTGCACCATAAACGGGTCCAGGTTGGACGAGCTTATTGAAGTCACCCGGGATGGTATTAGATTCATTCCTTTGAAAAACCAGTCTTTTATTTCAAAACGAACGGCCAACACGAAAGCCACCCAAGAGGAGCAAGCCAAAACCCTTCTGGGATATCACGAAAAATACATGATGATCGTGGTTGACGAAGCCGCGGGCATTTCGGATGCCGTCATGAGTCCTTTGGAAGCGACTCTCACCCGGGAATGCAACTTTGTGATCATGATTTCCAACCCGACGAGGGCAACGGGGTATTTTTACAAGTCTTATTACGATCCTGTCGCCTCGAAAATGTGGGTCAAGGTCAGGTGGGACGGTGAAGAGTCTAATATAGACACTATCGTCCCCGGCTATAAACTTTATGTTCAGAACCAACTTGAAGCGTACGGCAAAGAATCGACGCCTTACCGCATCAACGTAAAGGGTTTGCCGCCTCTTCAATCAGATGATATTCTTATCCCCAGGGACTGGATTGAAGACGCGATCAACGCAGAATTTTATCCTTCTGATTCCGACCTTACCGTGCTTACGCTGGATGTCGGCAGAGGCGGCGATCCTTCTATTTTGATGAGGCACGTCGGGCATTCGGTTGAGGCCATAAAAAGAATGGATTATGACTCGGGAGATCCGGTTGCGGCAGCTACCGAGGAATGGATTGATTTATTCGAACCGGATTTCGTCGTGGTGGACGAAATCGGAGTCGGTTCTTCCGTGGTTGACACCCTGAGAAGGGACGGATATGATTTCAGGGCATGTAACGTGTCCAATTCTCCATCGTTTAAAGATAAGTTTTATCGATTGCGTGATGAACTGTGCTGGACGACTCGTAATAGATTCGAGAAACGAATTATTAAGATACTTAACGATCCAGAGCTTATAGACGAGTTGTCAACGCTTAAAGTTGTGGAGTGGGAGCCTAAAATCAGAATAATCTCAAAAAAAGAGCTCAAAAGACAAGGTAAAAAATCGCCCAATAAGGCGGATGCCTTAATATTAAGGGCGTTTATACGTCCCGGGGTGGCCGATAACGTTACGGAGCTCGATAGATATGCATCGAGATTCAACCGGAAATCAGATAGGCAATTCAAGAAACGCTGGATGGTGGCTTAAGAAAGCGCAGGACATATAAATGCTCCAAAAAACCACACGGTATGGGAAAAACGGTCATTACCATATAGCCTATATCAGGCCGGACGGAGTATCGGGGATAACCTCCAAAAACAAGGGTCATGCCCATCTTATCACCCTGGAATATCCGGATCTGGACGAATTAGGCAATCCTGTTGGGAATCCCGGGTTGATAGCCGCTGAAGAAAACGGGCATACCCATTATTTAGCCGGAGACGTGGATCTTACCAACCCCATAAAGCAGCAGGCTGAGGATGATATGGTCCAGGAAGTTCATAGGCTTTTCAAGGATGCTAAAGCATATGAAAAAGAATCCCGGCAAGATGCGGAAGAATGTGAAGACTTCTACTGCGGAGATCAGTGGGAAAAGGGTGCTGCAGCGGAGATGGAAGGCAAGGAGCGGACTGCGGTTACTATCAATCTCATCGAGCCTTCAATGGACATGCTATCAGGATATCAGAGACAAAACCGATCTGACATCAAGTATTTTCCTACAGAGAACGGCGATACCTTGACAGCGGACATGATGACCGAAATTGTGAAAAATATCTGTGAACGGAACGATTTTACCGTTACCGAAACCGAGGTCCAGGACGATCAGAGAATTACGGGGAGAGGTCTTTATCATCCTTATATAGACCATTCGAAAAACCTCGAAGGAGAAGTGATAATTGAGAAATGGGAATGGGACGAGGCGTTTTTCGGCCCTCATAATCGATTGGATTGTGGGGATCTTGAATATCTTCACAAGGCGAAATGGTTTTCTAAAGCGAAAATAGAGCAGATGTATCCCGAGGTTGCGGACGATATCAAGAAGGAGGGATATCCGATAGACGAGGATGACAAAGAGTTCCATCAGAGATACGAGGGAGAACAGTACGAAAAAAGCTCCAATAATAACGAAATAGATCCTGATTTCGTTGATATCGTCAGGAAAGAGTTCCGGGTAATCGAGTGCGAACGAAAACATTATACCCGAACTCCTGTATTCGTTTATGCTGATGATAATTTCGTGCTTGAAGGGACGGATTGGAGGCGGGAAGATATTGCGTCCGTGAAGACCATGGAAGGCTTCGCGATAATCTATATCGAAAATAATCGAATCCGTACAACTGTTGTGGCGGGATTCGCGTTTATTTCCGACGAAATCACCGATGAAACCGAGTTTTCTATTATCCCGGTGTACGCGAAAAAACGAAAAAAGAAATGGTGGGGCAAAATCAAACCCGCTCTCGGGGCTCAAGATGTTATCAATAAAAGCGAGTCTCAAAAGATTGACATCCTCAACAAAGTTGCAGCTTACGGATGGTTTCACGATGCCAGTACGTTCCCGAACGTTGCAACAAAAAAAGAATTCGAAGAAAAAAGCTCAAGTCCCGGATTTAATATTGAAGTGACTTCCGTAGAAAGACCGCCTTTAAAAACGGAGGGCGTCAGGATGCCTGCGGAAATCATTGAAATGGGCGCTGCCGCCAAGATGAACCTCAAGGAAATTTTGAACATCAATCCGGAAATGTTGGGTATGGCGGGGCAAGCTAAATCCGGAATAGCAATGATCGAACAAAAAAAACAAGGACTCATCGGGAACGAATTTCTGTTCGACAACGCTGATTTCGCGAAAAAACAACTCGGGAGACGTATAGTACGGTTGATTCAGAAATGCTACACTCCTGAAAGAATTGTCAGAGTATTGATGAGCCGGAACAAACCCGACTCTCCGGTTATGGTAGCGGGTCAGCAAGTGGATCGTTATCCGAGAGAACTTCTTATGGAAGCTCTTTCAAATAAACTTATAAACGAGCTCGATATCGTAGTGGGTCAGCAGGCGCATTCTCCGACTCAACAGATGAACAATTTTATCGTGATGCTTGAGGCGGCTCAGAAAGGAATCATGATGCCGCCCGAAATCATGATCGAAAACGCTCCTTTACCCAAAGAGATGAAAGATCGAGCGCTGCAAAGTTTACAACAGATGCAGGCGACACAGGGAGAGGCCGAAAAGAGAAAATCCATGGTCGAGCTGGCCAAGACGCTGGGGGCGAAACTTCCCGAAGGATTGGCCACACAAATTTTTCAGCAAATTATGGGAGGAGCTCAAGGCCCACAACAAGGAGGTATGGGTGGCTGAAGAAATCAACACTGATCAAAATATAGCGGCTAAATATGAAATAGTGGCTTTTACCGACGGGCAGGTCGCGATAAACGGTCCCATAAAAAACTTTCCGTTTACAGTCGAGGTTTTGAACGGTGCCTTAACCGCAGTTATTCAATTTCATCGTCAAAAAGACAAAATTAAAGCGCCGTCAAATAATATTATCGTGCCGAAGATGGCGGGATTCAAACAAAGCAGAAATTGAGAGGGCTTATGCAAAAATATCGAGAGAAAATCAAGACCGTCTGACGTAACGGGAGAGGAGGCATTTATAAATACATACGAACTTGTGAAATGAAATTACTAAAAATAATAATATTTTTATGCTTGCTGATGGTATTAATAGGTCTAATAGATCCATTTAATTTTATAAAAAATGAAGATGTAATTAAAAAGGGAATCTGGGGGACTGCTTATCTATTTATAAAATATGGGAAGCTGGATATCGATAGGCTCGAGTGTGCCTGTGGATATAAAGAAGATATTACATATGCTATTTCATGGTATTATTCGTCTTTCAAAATATGGGCAGATGATATGCTTCTGCTTTTTGTTGGCGGCATATTAAATAGTATAATTCCAATTATATTTGCAATAATTATAGGGATTATTTTAAAAGTATATGAAAATCGAAGCCGAACAGATCCTGAGATGGGTTTACCGCGTACTTAAATACGCTGTATCCCTTTTAGATAAAATACTGAAAGGAGAGAAGGTATGAAAGATCAATGGGCACATCGAACAAAAGGAATGAAATGTGGGACTTGTATGTGGTTTGTAATGAAACTGTCTTCTTCAGACGCTCCGGCACAAACAACAGATAATATGATTGGTCGATGTCGGCGACATGCACCAACAATGAACGGTTATCCAGTTGTTTTTGAAAACGATTGGTGTGGTGATCACAAGCTGAATGAAAATATAGAAAGGTAGGGATATAGGGCACATAACGCTTGTTACCGCTTAACCCGTAACAGGTAAGCCAATACCGGCAAAAGAAGCCCGCATTGGAATGAGAAATCATTCTTTATGCGGGCTTTTTTATTTTAGGGACAGATTGAGCCTATTTGAAAGGAGAACAACAATGGAAGAAGAAATTGCCCGGGACGTAAATGACGAAAGTATTATGGACATGGAAGACAGCGCATTGGCCGAAGTCCTTGATGCAGAGGAGCAACCAGACGCGGGAACTGTCAAAGACGAACCCGAGGATGCGACTGTAACGGGAACAGGGGCCGAACCTCCTGTTACAGTCGAATCACTCAAGACAGAGATCGAAACGCTCAAACAGGAAAGCGAGAAATACCAAAAACAGATCAGGGACGGACAGGTTTTTATAAATCGGCAAGCCAACGAGTTGGGAGACCTGAGAAAGATCAAAGAAAAACTTCTTGAAAGAAAGAAGGAGCTTTCCGGGCAAGACGCTTCCCAACAGATCATAGACGGTACGTTCCGGCATGCTCAAACTGAAGAACGGGATATCGACCGGCAGCTCGACACGATTGAGCAGGAAGAACGGGCCGTACAAACGAAGGAAATATTGGCTGCAAACAGGAGAAATGTCCTACGGTATTATCCCGATATCGAATCGAACGAAAACCTTGAGGCGATCTGCCGGGAGGCCCGGGAATCCGGAGAGTCTCCCGAAAACATACAGAGATTCCGGCAGGCTCCGTATATGATGAATCCCGGGGTAATTCTTTATTATTACTCGCGGGCGAAACATAAGACAGAAGTTGCCGAACTCAAAAAGCAGATCGAAGAACTTAAGGGCCAGCCGGCCAAACTAATGGCAAAGGTTGCTAATGCCGGGCGGCGCAGCCTAACCAATACTGCTGGTGGAACCGCAAAAAAGAACCTTGATGCCGGGGATTTAACCGATGTCGATATATCAGCCTTGTCCGACTCCGACCTCAAAAAACTACTTGAAGAAGACAGGAGATAAAAAATGGCCAGAACGACTTTTGCGACAGGCAACGCGTTAGCGAAAAAGCTATTTGAGGAAAAGCTTTTTCGAGACACGATTAAAGAAACGTATTGGATGCCGCGTTTCGCCAGCAAGACAGGAGACACGGCAATTCATACGAAACAACAATTCAATAAATCCAAAGGCGATAATATCACCTTTGGTATTCGTATGAGACTCACCGGCACACCCCGGAGAGAAGGAGAGGGGATTGAGGGTTACGAACAGAGTCTTACGACTCATGATTTCTCGATTTCCTTGGGGTTTTACGCTTTTGCGATCAGGGACGATGGACCTCTTAGCCGCCAGCGGGTAATGTTCGAGATGGATGAAGAGTCCCAAATGGCGATTAGGGACCAGGGAGCGGAATACATCGACAGTCTATGTTTTGACACCCTTGAAGCATCTCCCACGCGGCTGTTTTATCGGACTTCAGCCGGTAACCTCACTACGGCTACGGATGCGACGGCTAAGGGTGCGATTACCGCAGCAGACTCGAAGATTACCCCGTCTTTGATATCGTTTGCAAAGACCTGGGCGCTTACAGGAGGCAACAGGGCTCAAACTCCTTTGAGGCCCATCAAGGTTAAGGGCCGAAATTATATTGTTCTAATGTGTCACCCCGATGTGATCTATGATCTTAGACAGGATTCGGAATGGAGCCAGGCGGCGCGGGAGGCCCTGCCCCCGGGAACGGATCACCCGATTTTCAACGGTGCGGAGTATCTGTGGGATGGAGTGGTTATCCACAGCCATGAGAATGCGGAAATCTATACAAACGGCGGCTCCGGCTCGAACATCCCCGGTGCGAAATTGAGTATGTTTGGTGCCCAATGCTTGTGTTGGGCCTGGGGTTCGCGGCCGGAAGTGGTTGCAGAGGAGTTCGAGTATAAGACCGAACATGGCTACGCCTGGATGTTCATGGGAGCGGTGGGCAAAACTCAATTCAATAGCCTTGATTATGGGGTTGTTCACATGCACGTGGCTCGAACCCAGGTCAGTGATGCGTAATGTTCAGAAATTGAACACTTAAATTTATAATAAATATAAGGAGTTAAACAAATGGCGACGATTACAAGATGGGTAACGGGGGAATTTGCGAATCCCGGCTTTGAACTACCCGATGGTAAAGTGGGGTTTCCGCATTTTGAGATCAGTTTTGCAGACCTTGCGGTCTCGGCAGCCGACGTTGTACGGGTTATCACAGTACCCGCCAACACTTGGGTTTTTCTGGTGGTTTGGGAGGTAACGACCGCTGAAGGCTCTACCTGTACAGCTACTATCGGAGACGGATCGGGGGCGGCTTCATGGGACGCACAGATCAACTTGAATTCCGCAGCGGCAAGCGGCGGTGTGCATGGCACCGATACCTACATGAATACCCACGGACACGGTAAGTTTTATTCCAGTGCCGACACCATTGATCTCACCATGGGACACGCTGCGTCAACCGCAGTCTTTTGGATCGGTGCGCAGATGGCAAGGGTTGTGACCAGCTAAACCACAGAGGGGGCCAAGCCCCCTCTTCAGGAGGACATATGTTTAAAAAATTCATAGCATTTTTGATTATTTTAATGCTTTGCCTCCCCTTCGCTTTTGCCGAGGATAAAGACCGAATCCAAATAACGCCAAGAGGCATGAGCCAGGGGGATCTTTATAAACTCTTAAACGATTTGGTTAGCTATATCAATTGGGAAAGACGCGGGGACGGGGTTATAAGCGAGTTTGTCATGACCCCTTCGCAAAACGGTGTTAGTGTTTCCACATCGGCTTTCGATTATAAAATAGACGGTGTGAGCTATCACAAAGAAGCGTCGGGCTTCACGATGGAAACCACCGCTGTGCCGCGAAGTTTGTATGGAGCTTATCGGATCGCAATCAATGATCAGGGCACTTTTTCTTGCGCAGCGGCAGCCAGCAACTCAACCGGGTTTGCTACAGCGGCGGAGGCCATTGCGGATTTACCGGGAGCACCGAATAACGATTATACCCAGACAAATCCGGGAACAATGGCGGATGATTACCCTACCAGCGATTTTGAGTCTACCGGAAGGGGCAAGTTCATTCCTATCGGGTCGATTTTGATATTAAACGCGTCAAACGGATTTACCGGCAATACCGCAAGTCTAACCGGATCGACCTCGGCATGGTTTCACTATAACCCAATCAGTTATTCCGTAACCGGCTTGGCGGGGGATTTGTCTTTTTCCGCGTCGGTGACCGGGACATATTCAAGCGCGGGTACGGCGAGGTAATGAACCGGGCCTATGCCATAGCTGCGGGGCTCTTGATACTGTACGCTTCTTTTATGCGGTTCAAGAGCCCCTACCTCGAATATTGCATGATGCTGACAGCGCGGCATGCAGCAGTAGGGTTGTTTGCGGTATGGTTATGGCAAAGAAACAAGTGGATGGCTTTATTTCTCGTTTGGGCCCAGATTTCGACCCATATTCCGCAACCGGATCTTGTGGCTATCGTCAAGCCCGCACCCGATAAGCCTACGATACTTTTTTATCCGGGCGACTCCCAGGTAGCGTTCAACAACGTTCTGGGATTCATACTCTGGTACGCAATCTTAAAAGAAATCCTTAAAAAAGAATACATCCATTATATATATGCGGTGTTTGTCGTAATTGCAGCCGGCAACGTAATATGGCTGGTTTTACAATATTACAACATAGATCCCTTATTCCATCCCCTCCGGGAAATGGCCGAGTTCAGGACGGGATTCATGGGCCAGAAAAATCAGGTATCCGCCCTGCTCGCCTTTACGTTACCGGCGTTTCTTAGACCTAAATGGTGGTATCTATCTCCCGTTTTAATCCCGGGCTTTGTTCTTTCTGTTACCGTGGGCGGGCCCCTGTGTGCTTTCGTGGGTCTGACGTTCTGGTGTTTCACGTGGAATAAATACTATGGCTACGGCATGCTGGGCATCGCGTTTATAGGAATGGCGGGATTTATCCGGTACATCGATCAGCCGAATTTTCATCGTGTGCATGCCTGGATAGCCGGGTTGATGTGGTACAAGGAAAAATGGCTGACAGGATATGGTTTGGGTCATTGGAAACAAACCTTTCTTGAACACAGGGAATATTTCAAGGGTTGGTGGAGGGAGGCCCACTGTGAGTATATTCAAGGGCTTTACGAATTAGGATTGCCCTTCCCGATTCTGCTGTTCGGATTTTTAAAAGATTTGCTCCAAAGGTTTAATCGGGAAGCAATCATGCCCATGACGGCATTGATTATTATAGCGGTTCATTGCTCATTTAATTTCGCCTTGCATATAGGGCCGCTGGCGTTGATTGTCGTCACATGGATTAATATTTACGAGGTATTATGTCCACAATCGCAAACATAATAACTGCAATCAGGGCGGAGCTTGATGATAATATCACCGACTCCGGCGGGAATACAATCACTCCTCGATGGGACGATTCTCTACACTTACTGCCTATGGTTAAACGCTGTATCACGCGGACATCCGACATTCTTTATCGCCACAATATAGCTTTTGCAATGAAACGGACAACATTTGCGACAGTGGCGAATACTCCAACATACGACGTACTTCCTGTGGATTACGGTGTGGATGGCGGGCTTTACAGGACTGATACTTATAAGAGACTTGATAAGATCGATTTCGACCAGTGGGAGCAACTTAATCTCATCAGCCAAATGTCGGTTTGGATGATAGACGAGGACGAGGATATTGCCATAAAAGGCACTCCAACGAGTGTGGTTACAATGGCTTTGTGGTATTGGCCGGAAATTGCTGTTTCCGCTTATACGACTGGAACGACCATGCCATGGTCCGGTAGGGTGGATGAAATCATCATTGAATACATGGTGAATCGATTACGAGCAAACGACGAGTACGATATTACACAATTCGATAATATGCTTATGAGTGAAATCCAACAAAACCGCTTAAACAAATGGCGACGCTGGAATTATATGAATCCCGGGGTTGTGCCGTTTGTCAGGCCAAGGAGGTTTTAAATGGATGATAGAGCAAAATGGTTAATGGATTATTTTGAAGAATACCTCAAAAAGGACTTTGAACCGATATCAGCCTTTAATTTAGCGACAAAAAAATATGGAGAAATATATAATGTTTCAAGGCCCTTGCCATCCGATCCCGACTATAAGACCAGTTGAATCGGATGCTTTTGAATATTGGCCGTGGGGAATTTTCCCTGACAAGGATATAAGTTTAGATGAACCTGTTTTTATTTTAAAGGAAAAAGTTCTTATGCCGTGTAAAAGCAAGAAGAGCAAGAAACGCAGGAAGGGCGGGAAGAAGGCTCGATAAATGCCCAGACATTCAACACGACATCCCGGGCGCACAGTTCCCATAGATATCCGGTTTTCTCTCGGCGCGAATCAGGCAGAGCCGAATCATTCCATATCGGATCAAGAATCCCCGAGACTTCATAATTTCATTTATCGGATCAATACGGATGTGCCGATTGTCAGGCCGGCGATCCGGGTGGCATTAGCCTTAGCCCAGAAATTAGGGGGTCCGATAGTTGCCCTTCATTATTATGTTGTGAATGCTTCAACTGCGTATGTCGTGTGTGCCGCCAACAACAAATTATACTATTTGAGCACAACCGATACCTGGACGGAAATAGGTGATATCACGGCGGATGTTGAGCCCACTATGATAACTTTCAACGGCAAGTTGCTTGTTGCGGACAATGCCGATGCGGGATTAAGATCATGGGATGGCACCACCTATGGGTATGTGACCGGGTCCCCGGGGAATCCGACTATCGTTATTGAGCACAATAATAGAGTAGTGTGCAATTCCCTTGCTTCCGGATACTTGGATGCGGTTTGTTTCTCTAAAGTCGAAGATGAGACCGGATGGACTTATACCTCAGTGGGCGGAGCGGTACTTGTAAGGGCCGGATACAAGGACGGCTTGGAAGTCCGGGGACTTGCCTCCGGGCCGTATGACGATGTAGTCGTTTCTAAAAGAAGCATCACCGGCACAACTTCGAGGGCGCGTAAGACCTATCGTATTCAGACTTCGGATGATGCTTATAGCGGCACTAGTCAGCAATGGGCGGTTGAACCTCTTTTCCCGACTACAGGAGCCAAGAACGAGAAATGCCTGATATCCGCAGATGATACGATCTATTACCTGTCGGATGAGGGGTTTTCTCGACTGGAATCCACTGCCGCTTATGGAGATCTTGTTAATCGACGTGTGGGAGCCCGAATAACTTCCGTACTCGAAGAAAAGGTTATCCCCCGATATTATGGATTGGTCTATGTTCCCGAATGGGGGACTATCGCCATATTTCAAAAAGATAATGCCGAAGCATATCTATATCATCCATGGCTAAAAGATCGGAACGAAGAGACGACAGGCGGATGGACTTCCATAGGGTTGGGATCAATTAGATGGTCTGCATTATGTCAGGCCGATAATGTGATCTATCTGGGCGGTAGTGACGGCATGCTCTATAAAATCGGCAACGAGACCCAGCCGGAAGACGCCCTGGTATTCAGCACGCACGTCTGCACCATTAATGCAGCAGCAAAGACCATCACGGCGGATTCGGGAAGTCCGTTTTCTCTCCACGGCTTCAAACGAGGCGGGAAGGTATCGATTTATGGCAGCGGGGCCGGAAATGACGGCACATATACTATTGCAGCATTATCAAATACAGTTATCACGGTTTCGGAAGCATTGACGACCAACGAAACGAGTATCGCATTATATTTCAATTCCCCGATAGATACCGAATGGCTAACGAAAAACTTTGATTTCGGTCATGAAGGATTAGTTAAGCGCGCCGAGATCTATTACGAGCCGATCACGGACGGATCTATAATCTTGTCTTACCGCTGCAATGAAAGCGCAACGATAAGAACGGCAGGCACTGAAACAATCACCACTACCGGGACAAGCCAGGATTTATACGATGCTACGGACGATTTAGGAGGGTTATCAACGGATATCGCGGCATACCCGGACCAGGATTTGGTACAACTTGCCGAGAAAGGCAGAAAATTCATATCCCGGGTGAAAGTACGATTGCCTAATATTACGTTCCGGGGGATTGGAACCGGCAGATTTATTCTCAGCCGGGTACGAGCTGATATCGCTGTGTTGGGAGAAGCATAATGATTGATGATGATGATTTCGGATGGGGCGAACCGGATGTCGGTCCGGGATTGGATTATGGTGGTTCTTACACCGGCTATGGCGATTTTCTGGGGATCGATGAGTTTGATTACCCTGGCGCGAATCCTTTTGCCGCAGCTAATTGGGGAGAAGGATATCGAGTAAATCCCTTGAGTAATGTTCTTGAAACCAAAGGATATCACATGGGGTTGATGCGCGGATTACTCGCAGATGCGAATCCGTCTCAAAGAGACAGTCTTCTTAAAGCATTAAAAGAAAAATATAAGGAATTATCTTTTCCGAAAGCAAAAGAATCTTTCTGGGATAAAGTTTGGGGAGCTGTTGTCGGGACACCAATTGGACTTTTAACTCCTCAGCCGGCAAGCACTTTAATGAGTCTCGGGTTTTTGACTCATGGTCTTAGACAGAATCAGGCGAAAACCTTAGCAGGGCAAATTTCTACCACAAGAGCGGCAGAAAGAGAACTATCAAATGATTTACGAGGAGCCGGATACTCGCAAGAAGAAATCGATCAAATTATGGGGACATATGATTTTAGCCCAAATCCGGTAAGTCTGGAAAACTATTTCAATGATTATGAACAAGCGTTTACTCCCAGTAATATTATGTCAAGAGATCTTACCGAAGAATTGATGGGGCCTGGATTATCTAATTATTTCTCATGGTATTGATATGATATTAACAACTTTTAGTATTTCAATCATAAAATTCGTAATCATAGCCATACCATCTGTATTTATTTGCTCCGGCGGTTCAATTGGGGCCTCACTTTTTAGCTGTGTATTTGCAGTTTGGCAGGAAATAAAAGATAGAATCAATAAAATGATAATGAATCGTTTCATAACCAACCTCCTTTTTTTGAATATTATACACAACCGGAATCTAAATTGTCAAGGATTTAAAAATGCCAACTTATAATCCGTGGTTCAATTTCGGCAGTTCAAACATCAGGCCGGAAGATTTTGCAAAATGGGTCGGTGGCCAGGCTCAGGGATGGCTGCAACAATCGGGACAGCAGGGATACGATTACCCCGATTACCCGTCTTTGACGATGCCTGCTCAGGCAGCGGCTCCTCCGGGATATCAGCCGGTCGGTTACACTCCAAGCGCAGGATACCAGGGTGTCGGAATGCCGGGATTCACTCGCACACAAGGCAATGTGCCATCATTGTATGGCTTGATGGGCGGTATAAAATTCCCGGAGTATGCCGGAACAAAACAATTGGTGCAGACCCTTTCAGGGGGGGATTACGGAGCTCTTGAAAGATCGATTGCGGAGCCTGCTTTAGGGGCAGCGCAAGAAAGATATGCCGGCGAACAATCCCGGTTGGGGGGTGGTGGGCTATACGGATCGTCAATAGATGCGGCAAGCATAGCGAATCAGGCGGCAACCGAAGCCGACATTATGAACCAAGCCCGGATGCAACGATACGGACTGCAAACCCAGGAGCAAGCCCGAGCCGATCAGTTGAGAATGGCCGAAAGACAGAACCAAAACGCATGGGGTCAGGCACGATACGGCGCCGAGATGGGCAAAGCGCAGAATCTTTGGCAAGCAGGCATGTCAGAGGCCCAGAGACAGGATGAGCTCGCACGGCAAGAAAACGTTTGGAACCAGGCGAATACGGCTAATGCCATCAATCAAGCTCAATTCGGGGCTAGTCTTGCAAATCAGCAGGGGCAGTTCGGGGCTACCTTGGGAGCACAGCAGGCTCAGAACCTATGGCAATCAGGATTGACTACGGCAGCTTGGCAAGACGAGCAGGCGGAACGTGCAAGGCAGGCTCAAAATCAACAACTGATGGGACAGTATGGTCATGGCCTGGATGTATCCAACTGGCAGCAGGCAATGAATCAACAGATTTATCAAAACCTCCTTGCCGGAGGCGGTATGGGTATGCCCGGATATACCGGAGCCCAACAGCAGCAAGGCAACATGTGGCAAGGCTTGGGATTGGGTCTTGGCGGGCTTGCAGGCGGATATCTTGGGGCAGTTGGCTCTACGGGTAGTTGGTGGCCATTTTAAGGAGATGGAAAATGCCGAATTGGGGTAATTTTGGTGCGGGATTAATGCAGGGGTTTAATCAGAGCTTTTGGCCTCAGATACAGAACAAGGAAAAGCGGGAGGCCGTAAAAAAGCAACTCAAACTATATGATCTCCAAATAAAAAAGGCGGAATTGGCTGAAAAAGAACGGGGAGCAGCTCAAGAATTTAATCGGGCATTGATGAGCCAACAAATGGAAAGTGGTGCTGATTATCCCGTTAATAAATTAATGCAGTCATCGAGTATGAATCCTGAAAGCCGGTTAATGAGTTCTTATGGACGGCTAGATCCCGACCTTCAATTTAAAATCATGTCGGCAGGTGGGCCTCAAGGACTGATGGACCCGATAGGTACAGAAGCAAGAAAAGCCGGGGCTATCGCGCAAGCGAAATTGCCTTCTGAGATAGAGCTTGCACGGTCAAAAATGAAGCCGGTGGCAACACCTGCTGCAGTAAGAACTTTTGAATCTCAAGTTTATGGCAAGGAAGTTCCTGAGCTTAGAGGAACACCGGAATATATTCAGAAAGTTATTGAATTCAAAAAATATGGCAGACCTGAAACAAAAATAGATGTCACAACAGATGAAACTTTAGTCCGCGACTTGATCAATCAAGGATTGAACACGCGCAGGATCGTAAGAATGACGGACGAGATCTCCTCTATGGTAGGAAAAGATGCGACCTTGATCGGTGCTACCGGTGCGGCCCAAAGATTCATCGATTCTGTTTCCAGTCAGTTGAAAGGCGTCGCCAATAAATTTACCCGGGGACAGGCCGTTGTTAAGGGAAGGATCGTTTCCGAGAACGTATTATTAAATCCGGACACTTACGATTGGTCCGAGTTTAAAGAAGGCGCAACGGCAAGCGCAGAGATAAAAAGCTCATTAGTCAAATTGGCCTATATTGTTGCGCGGCAACAAGACCCGGAAGGACGATTATCGGATTACGATATTAAAAACGCCCTGTCTCAAATAGGAGCGAAATCCGGCTCCCCGGAACAATTAAAAACCGTCTTGAAATCCATAAAGCGCCGATCTATGCAGGAATATAACGATTTTGCCGTACAGATGGGAAAGCCATACATAGAAAGTATTGTCAAACACAAAAAAACTGGAAAAACAGGAATAAGGTTTAGTGATGGAACGATCCAACCTCTTGAATACTGACGAGTGGGAAATTGTCGAGGACATGGAAAGTTCATCTTCGTCCGAATGGGAGGACGTAGAGAGCATTCCCAAGCCCGTTGAACGTGTGGGATTCCGGGGTGCGGGCGTAACCGGAACGTGGCCGAAACCGGACATAAGAACACAAGCCATTCCGGGGATGGAACATTTCGATATTGCCGATTCTGTAGCAAGGGTGGTTGGAGGCGGTCTTTTGAACCTCGTTAGAGGAACGGCGACTCTGCCGTTTGATGTCGGTGCTGCGCTTGGATACGAAAAAGAAAGTTCACAAGAAGTATCTGATTTCGTCAGTAAACTAATTCCCCGAATACCGCCAAAAACAAAAGCGGAAGATTTGTTACAGACCCTTGTCCATTACGGAATACCGGCATCGGCAGCCGTGAGACTGGCTACCGGGATTACAAGGGGCAGTATGTGGGCGATTAGAGTCGGGGCCGATCTGTTGGGAGGGGGCCTTGCGGACTTTATCGCAACACCCGGAAGTGTCAAAAAAAGAGCATTCGCCGGGGCAACCGACATTGCTTTCAGTGGAGGGTTGGGTGCTGTCGGCGGTACTGTAAAGTTCGGGTACGGATTGGCCAAAAACATCTTTCATCCTTCCAAAGTAGCGGAAGAAGCTGCGCGGGGGGCGTTTAGAAGTGCTGCATTGGACCCTGAGGCCGCCATAGCGGAACTAAAAGAAGTGCTAAGGCGCGAGTACGTGCCGGGATATAAACCGACTTCAGGAGTTGCTTCCGGCGATTACGGCTTAACCGCACTTGAAAAAGGCATCGGCACAAAGGATAAACAATCCCCTATTTTTGTGGAAAGAAAAGAATTGAATATGCGTTCTGTAAGTAACGCACTTGAAGAGATAACACAACGCCACGGTGGAGACCCCACAAAGGCTAAGGAATATTTCGAGAATTATTTAAACGCGAAATTAACCGGGGCCGCTAACGCGCAAGAACTTGCCGAAAGCACCCTGAAAGGTGCAGAGGACGAAACGGACAACCTTATAAACGGGTTTGTCAAACAAGGAGGGGGCCAGGCGGAGGCAAGTGCCATAATTGACGAATCGTTACGCGAAGAGCTGGAACGAATGACCCGCACTAAAAACCGACTGTTTAAAGAAATAGACCCTACAAATTCGGTTGAAATTCCAAAAGACGATCTTAGGGAAGCGTATCAAGTTCTTGTGGGAAAACAAAGCCCTCTTGATTCCGTGCCGTCCAAAATAGATAAAGGATTGAAATCGAGAATATTCAGGATATTAAAACCCCCCCAAAAAAGCGTTGCCGAAAGACCTTTGACGTATGGCGCATTACAGGACTTGAGGCCGGATCTTTCTGCGGCTATCGCCCGTGCGAGAAGACAAGAAGAAGGTGGGCTCGTAGAAAGGCTTGTGGGATTTAAGGCAACGGTTGAAGAAGAAACGGAAAAACTTGCGGCAAGGGGCGGCCCGGACGCACAAAGAGCGTATGAAGCATTAGATTATTTTAAAAACGAGTTTGTGCCGAAGTTTAAAGAAGGAGTGGCCGGTAAGTTTCGGCAGGCTATTCGCAGGGGCGAGCCGTGGCCCCCGAGCGCGACCGGCAAAAGGTTTTTGGGCATATCTTCCGGGGCACAAGAATCGGCAAATCAACTAAGAAACATTATCAGGGGTTCACAAGACCCTTCAACCACTATGGGCGCGGTCAGGACGCATATAATAGGCGATGTGGCGGATCTGATGAGGGGAAGTGCCGGGAAGACTTCTTTGACCCGGCTTGACAATTATCTAAACAAAAGAGAAGTCAGGGAAACCATAGACCGGTTTCCAAGTATAAAGAACGAAATCCTGGAGTTTCGGAATAACATACAAAAAGGGTTAGAGGCCCAAGGTCTTTTTGCGGCTTCCGTAGAGGCTGCCAAGAAAGGGGTAATGGCGACACAAAAAGAAGCCAACCTGTCTGCTGCCAGGTATTTTGTTAATAGAGACCCGGAAAATGCTATTAAACAGGCGTTAAATTCGAGTGAGCTTGAAGCGACTTTCGGCAAATTGGCTCAACTTGCCAAGCAAGACCCTACAGGTGACGCTATGAGAGGACTTAGGCAAGCGCTATCAAACCATATAGACAGCCTTGCAGGTGTCAGGGGGACCAGAGAGGTCGCCGGAAGCCTTGAGATTATACGTTCACGGCTCGCTAAGATGATGGAGGACAAAAAAACCAGGGGGGCGTTAAGCAAACTTTACGGCTCTACCGAAATGAAAGTCCTTGAGTCACTGAACAAGCAACTTCAAATCGAAGACAGGATCAATAAGCAAATGACGGCGGGTTCTCCTACCGCGCCTATCCAGGAGACGGTGAAAAGGGCGAGGATTATCCTGTCTTCGTGGTATGGGCTTGTGCGCGGGCGCGGAATTATGGCGATCTCCGGGTGGATACAAAAGACTGTTGGGAAAGATCCCCAGGAGATGGCGGAAACGCTTATTTCGGATGCCATGCTTGACCCCCGGCTGGCAATCGAGTTTTTGCGACCCGACAACAAGGCGAACAGGGCCAGGACAATGTCGCGCTTTATGCGACACATGCTTAATAATTACGCCTTTAATTTTAACGAATAAGGAACCTTTTGCATGAAACGATTCCTAAGCTCCAAAATAATCGCAGCCGTATTGTGGCTAATTTTTATCGCTTCCACGCTCACTGTCTGGGGGGCGTTCACCCGCACCTACAATATCATCGATTCACCCCGCCAGCAGACCGTCAAGCAGGCTATACTGTGGCTTGAAACCGATTTTGTGGATCTGATCACCTATGTCAATCGCTATCCTAACGGTACGGCAACGGATTTAGTGCATGTAAAATCGGGCGGAACGAGCCTTGATCATATCTCGACTTCATGTGTTTTGGTCGGGAGAGACACAGACGCTCCGACTCAATACAGGATTTACGACACAGACGCCATGACCGAATCAAGCGCAACGGCATTGGCGACCCAGCAGTCAATTAAAGCCTATGCGGATTCGAAAGTCATATCCGGGGCAACTTCAAGATCTAAATTCAAAGTTCTTTTAAGAGTGCCTTATGACGGGGGTACAGGGGCTTTCGTGGCGGGCGAAAGGGCTGAAGTCAATACCGGAGGAGGGATAGGTTATGTGTTTGCGGTATCCGGCAGCACTACGCAGGGAACTCTTTTTATCGAAAAAGACGATGCCGGCCAATGGTTGAATAATCAGGCAATAACCGGCAGCACGGCAGGGGCAGCAGACGTAAACGGCACGGTTCTTCAGGATACTATCGTTATTTATCCCGGAGCATGGCATCATTCAGGAACCACTAATCAATTAGTCTATTCGACCGATAAGATTTATCTGACTTTTTCTTCTTTAGCGGCATCCGATTGGTACTATGTTTACATAAATGATGCGGCTGTCGTCGCGGGCGGGGATATCATTATTACCAAGGCGGATCTGAGCCCGGATACGACAGAGCCCGAGTGGGTGGATTCTAAACTGGGTCTATACCACCCCACACAGACCGGTGACCGATGTATTCTGGCAGTGAGGACCGATGCCGGGAGCCAACTTATTGATCACTATTTTCCGGGCGGTAGTGAATATATTGCGTATTCGGCGGCGTCCGTGGACGTTAACAACGTGGATATCGATGCTCAATGGAGTGAACAGACCCTGACCATGCCGTCATTTGCGACCCGGGCGAAAGTTATAGTGTATGCATCTACTTATGGGGCGGGTATTCAAACTTTATATGCTCGACCGCATGAAGACAAATCATGGGCGGGAGACGAAATATTCCATGTGTTGGGAACCGATACGGATGGATTGAGATTTCAGGTGGACTTGAATACGGACGACAGCCAAAAAATCGATTTAAAGACAAACGTAAGCGATAGCGATAAATTCACATTGCAAACGAGAGGATACTATTTACCGCAAGGAATGTAAGGAGTCAAAATGCGAAGAAAATTAATTATCATTGCAATTGCGTTACTTTTAGTCGCTGCGATAGCCGGTGCTCGTGATCCTCAATGGGGATATAAGACGAGCAGCCAGCAGACCGGGGACGCCCTGATTTATACCGGGGCCGGATGGTTCAAGGGAATCATGGCGGTAACAGACGGTACATACAGCGCATCAGTGAGTATATACGATGCTGTGACCGCGGTTACAGGAAGTACCGCAATTATTCCTGTCTGGACGGTCACCACTTCAAGCAGTGACAAAGCTCAAGCTGTTTTCCTGCCGTTTGATGTTTATTTCCAGACTGGAGTTGTCGTTGATATTGAGATGACAGGCGGCACGATAAGATACGTCATTTATTATAAAGAAGAGTAAGGTAGACTGATGAAAAAATATCTTCTTTTATTCCTTCTGATACCTGCACTTTTATTCAATTCTATTGCATTTGCCGGTAATTTAAGAATTGCGGGGGGTTTCCGAACAGTTGCCGGCGCCATTCTGTGGGACCAGATTGATGATTTTACCGGGACAAACGGCACAAGGCTTGATGCTCGTCCACCCAGTACATCGGGACATAATTTGGTCTCCGCCACCGGCGCCATTTCCTCCAACGCTGCGATGCATACGGAGACTAAAGAGGCGGCAAAAGGCGTTAGCGGAATAACAAAAGCAAACCCTGGCGTCATAACATTCAACGCTGGTCATGGATATTCAAATGGGGATTTTGTTTATCTTTCCGGCCTGACTGAGATGACAGAATTAAATAGTGCGTATGTATATTTAACCGGGAACTCGGGCGACACATTCCAGATCCACTCTACGGCTGCGTATGGGGCGGCAGAAACAACCGGAGGCAATTGTGCGCAAAAAATAACTTTGTCAACAATCCTCTCCTTCTCTAGTCTCGGTTATTCCGAAGGACGATATTGGTACACTCCCGCTAATGTAGCAGCCGGTGAGCTTGCCGGGATCGTCATCTGTGCCAATGATAGTGTAGCTTCGACGGACGGTCTTTTCTGCGACGTGGATCGCACAGCCGGGAAATTGCAGGTCTTCAAGCGGGTTGCAGGAACGGACACCTCGCTTATCTCGACTGCGATCACCTACAGCGAGGGCGCTCAAGCATGCCTCGTGCACGATAAAACCGAAGGTAAAACCTGGGTGTTCTATAACGGACTTATTGTCGATACGGTTCAGGCCCTGACCGATGCCAGCGTGATAAACAACACCTGGCACGGGCTTATCTCGACCGGCACTGCCACAGTGACGGCGGTGGATTTCGGGCCGTTGGCAGGCTCAATTGTTACTCTTTTGACGTATTCAGATTCTACTCTTAGCGGAACGCCAAAAGTCATTAAAATATATGATACAATTCAAGGTCAAAACTATTACATAAAGGTTTATCCGACAATTGCGGCTCAAGCAGGTTCTTCTGGGGAGCCTTCGGTTACAATGGCTTATGCGGATGATGCAACATTATCCGGGATCAAAACAAGTATATTATTTTCTATAGGAGGAAATATATACTATGCTGCTGCATACCCAACTATCAGCTCCGAATCAGGGCTGGTTGGAAATATTAGAAATATGAGAGGGGTTGGAAGCGGTACACTTTCCGGCACCCCGAAAATCGCAGTAGTTAACCTTGATGGAACAATATATTATTTTAAAATTTATCCAACAATAGGATAGGAGAAAGCTAATGATAGGATATCCAAAAAGAGTGGCAACAAAAAAAGATTTCGAAAACCTCTTGTCGATGCCGGAGTTTGCCGATCGGGCAAAAAAAGATTTGGAAAAACTCAGGGATTATGATGATGCGAAAGCAATCAGAGTGGTTTCCGGGTCAGAAGAAACGGAGGATCTGATAACAGAGGAAATTGACAATCCGATGCCAATATGGAAGCAAAAAGGGTTTTCTTCAAAAGAGGAAATCCAGGAGATGTTAAATGGCAAATAGGAAAATTACAAAAGATGTTTCGGATGTCGTTATAGCCGGAGCTGTGTTAGGCAACATTTATCTAAACAAATCAGATCGAATCCTTGAAGCCCATGCAACTGATCATACTAGGGTAGTGGTTAAAGGCAGCAACTTGATTCCTCTGCGGATTGGAGATAATTGGTTTCTAATCGATACGGATACCGATGTCGATATTGATACGGATCTGGATACCGGCACTTCTGCCGCAGGAACCGACTACTATGTATATGCCTGTGACAATTCAGGAACGCTCGTTTTTAAGATGTCTACGACAAGCACATGGCCGACCGGTTTTGCTGCGGCTACCAGTCGTAAACTCGGAGGCTTTCATACACTCTGTGTGGCGGCCGGGACAATCGGTGGACACACTTTGACTGATTATGCTGTAAAGGATATTTTACCCGCCTCGATTTGGGATCTCAAGCATCGTCCAATATGTGAGCCTGAGGGGATGGTCTACAGCGATGCGGCAAATATCTGGGTGGATATCTATCTGGCCAGCGGGACCGGGGCAAGTACGGCATCTGCGAATGGAGGCACCATTTCCGATACGCGCAACTGGATGGACTTTGTCGATGATTTCGGCGCGGTCGCAAAGCAGCTTTTAGACGATATCGAGTTTCAGCTGATCGCAGCCGGCAGCAACGAAGAAACCAATATTACCGGTTCCGCCGATCCGGTCACAACCGGAGGACATGTTGATACCGCCGGTAGGCGAATGATCAGCAATATCGGCTGCGAAGATTGCTGCGGGGCCATGTACCAATGGCTGCGGGATCAGTCCTGGCGGGCGGATGGGTTGCCGGATACGGGGGACCCAACGTGGGGGTGGGAAAATTTATCAGGTGCCAAGGGCTCATTGAATAAACAAGGCACCTATGGCGATGTCAAGCTGCGTGCGGGCGGCGATTGGAGCAATGGCGCGGCTTGCGGATCCCGGTGTCGTAATGCGTATTACTGTCGCTGGGATGCGGATTCGAGGGGCGGCGGGCGCGGGCGCGCGGAGCCGAAATAACGTAAGCGGATATGAAAGCAGGAAATGATGGTCGACGAAACCGACAAATCCTGTAAGCAAAAAGAAACGATTGCGATACTGCAAACTCGCCTCGATAACTTTAATAAGTGTCTTGGCAAGATAGAAGCTCTTTCCGAGCAGATTTTAAAAACACTCCATGATAATGGAGGCAAGGGTATCGTTACCAGAGTCGCGCTCAACGAAGAAAGAATAATCAGGATTGAAAAAAATCTGCCGACAACACGATGGATTATGGGACTATCAGCGATGAGTGCAGCAATAGGTGCGATAGCCGGGTACGTGATGCGCCTATTGGTTGCATAAGATTCTGCGTTACCTGCCAGTGGCTTTCAACCCGTGACCAATGGGATAGCCCGTGCAAACTATGTTGGAATCATAACCACTGGACCAAAAAAGAGATGAGAAATGAAACGAAGATACCAATGCCTAAAATGCAAAAAGGAACACGACACACTGGCCGACGCGGTTAACTGCTGTTCGGCAGGAGGAGCCGTGCCTGTATATATCTGTAACGACTGTGAGCGACGGTATTTGCAGTATGGCGATGCCGTCAAGTGTTGCCCATGGTCAAAATTCAAGGAGAGTATATTAAAATGAAAAAGTCAGTGACAAAAGTGTTGCTGGCCGCAGTGTTCGTCATCGTCATTATTTCTGGATGCGTTACGGTAGATTTGAACCTACCTGCCGAACCTGAAACCGTAACATTTTTAATGGTAAACAAATCGAATCGTGACCTGAGTTATTGCATTTATTGGCATGATCATCCTTTTAGAAATCAAACAACGGAACCGACAAATATCGCATGCGGGGGAGTTGATAGCGGTAAAAAAACCATTGGAAACCATGATTATCCACCGGGAGATTACGAGGCCCGATGGACAGCAAACAACAAACTCGAAAAAGTGGACCGCCAGAAAATCGCTTCAGGGCAATGCGTTTTCAGCTTTACGAATGAGGATATTTTTACCTATACTTACGATTCTTCAGTGGATCCTTATGACCTTTTAGACTGGTATCCCCTCTCGTTCGAAGAGGCTGAATTCCCGGAATACGGCAAAGTAGGTTTGATAATGGTATCCGACGGCCCGGACATATACATGCTCTGCATCGATCTTGATGATAAGACCGGGATGCCGATTGAACCGGAGTTTATTATTGTCTATGTCCACGTAACTGAAAAAAATGCTCAGTTATATCAATGGGATGAAGCCAAAAAGCACTATGGATTAACACGACAGGCCGGCGGGATTTAATGTGATCATCAACATTAACATTGTCGTCAAAGAGTACGATGTCCACAGAACTTGGGAATTGGAAAATCATCTGAGCACTGAGAAGCAGTTAAACATACTGCTCAGCCGACTACTCAAACGGCATAAATATCATTTCTGCCGTGAAAACTTATGGTATTCATACGAAAGCAAATCGTTTATCGAGGTGATTCATGGAGATGGATCTTGAGCAAATAGGTTTTCTCCATCCGACGCTGCGGTTTATAATAAGAGATTTGGAATCCAATATCGGCCCGTTCAAATGCACATCATTGTGGAGAGGTGGCGGCGGGATACATGACACTATTCCCCTGCGAGCGGTAGACATTTCTTGCCATGCCGCTATTGTCGGAAGAGCCATTAAAGAATGGATCAACAGCAGATGGGAATATGACCCGGAACGTCGGGAATATGAGGTGTGTTTATATCACGGGGAACCGGTACATATCCATTTGCAATGCCATCGGAATACAAGGAGGCGACCATTTCGGGGAAAGGAGCGCACGAAAAAATGATACCACAACCGAAACTGACACCGCGGCCCAAAGAGAATTTATACGAACTGATTGAAGAGTATTCGTATAAATGCACGGTGGACGGTGAGACTCTATTGATAACCATACCGGCGGGGTTTATTTATAACGGCGCGTCGATTCCGGCTATCGGCTGGCTGGTCACCTACACCCCGTTCCATCCGGATGTGATGGTGCCGGCGTTGATTCATGATTACCTATACGGTGATCATTCGCTTGGTATTGATCGCTACACCGCGGATTCTATTTTATATCAGATGCTTGTTGAGAACGGCGTCAAAGAAATCACCGCTGAAATCATGTATCAGGCAGTTAGAGCGGCGGGATCTGCTTTTTGGGCTTAAAGTCCGATTGAATTGATTGGTTATCAATTTTTTCTTTAAGTTTTGCTATCACCAAGCCAACAGCAAAATCATTAACCCATTTGGGATCGTCTATAAATGTCAGAACTGTGACTCTGTCTCGATTCAAGTCATAAAGCAAACCTTCGGTCGGTTGCTCTATAAATTCTTCAAGATCCGCTTCCATCAAGCCTAAAAGGGTCATGAAAACTACTTTGCCTTCATCAGCTTTTTTTAATACCAAATCACGAAAACTTTCTTTTTTATCTGCCATAAAATTTTTCAACATTCCGCAACCCGTTAAATCAATACAATTAGTTGCATTTTCTCAGCGTCTACTCCACGCCGTTGTTATATGCGGGGTTTGGGTATCTTCACAGTCCCCACTTTACCTAACAAACACCGATTGCTCGATGTCGAGGGGCTCCCCCCCGTAAATGCTTCGTCACATGGGCTTGCTTGCCGCATTCTTCCTCACGTGGCAGCCAGGCATTTGATCTTTCCAAGGCTCCCATAAACCGGATGGCAACTCCGGCTCCCCGCATAATTTAAAAGAGCATATAAATCGCGCAGTTAACCCGCGTCAGTCGGGTTGAACTGCTGGTTATCGTTAAGCCATTTATCAAAATCACGTCTGATCTCCGCCATCTCTTCGTCGTCCAAATCAAACTCGGTCAAATATTCGGCTCTCAGTGACCCGGCGAGGAAGGCGGAAAATAAAGCATCCTGTTTCATGTTTCTCCCTGTACAATAACGATAAAGTGAGTTGCCGGGCGGTTATTTCGCTACCTTCCCGCAACCGGTTTCACATACTCCCATAATCAGTGGCTCTCCACACGTCGCGCATTTAGCCCGGTCAACCACCGGATTTGGGCTAAAATCATATGTCCGCATAATTTGATCGATTTCTTCTTGCGAGTATCCGGCTCCTCGTAAATCATTTTCAACTGGCTTTTTAGGTGTTTTCTGTGGTATTGCTTGGATTGATTTTCCATACCATTCAATATCCAATTGCATACCTTCCACAGAATTTGCCCATGAATCAACAAGTCGTTTGGCTTCAGATTTACTTTTTGCTTTTACGCATAGTGTTTGAATGCCACGTATCGGACGTATAACAACGTATTCTTTTTCCATTGAATCACCTAACGCTGAAATCAGCCGCTTTTTTCTGTCGGCTGAATTTCCTGGTTAGATTTTTCTTTGGTAAAAGGTCCTCTACCAGAAACCTATTCGCCAATTTAATGCACTCAAGGGCCAAAAGGCCGTTGACCCTCTCCTTGCACTCAAAAGTTTTCGTTGTTTCCGGCAACCGGAACACGTTTGTCCAAAAAGACAGCCTACCCTCCTGGTGCTCAATTTTGTGGCACGTATCGCATAAAGGCACGGCATAGAGATCGCTCGGTTTCTTGCCCTTGGAACTGCCGTCAAGCGGCTGATGAGCGTAGACCTCTGTTTTATGGTCGCATAAAGCCGGTTGCGTTAACAGCCATTTGAGATATGTTTTAGACCTGACCGGTAGATTCATTTCTTGTCCTTTTTCGGCGGGGGTATGTAGATTTGATACTCCATGGCTGCCCAACGACAGATTCTCTCAACATAGCTGTCCTCTGCGACCATAAATTCAACCGTACTCATTTTTATTGTCGTTCCGCCAATGATCTTTCCTTTTGTGAGCCTGCTTTCAACCGGGTTAAATTTCAACTTTAGATCCTCGTGCATGTTTTCCGGGTTGTCATGTCCGAAATAATCTGCAAGGATAGGGATCACGACACCCCAATAATAAGCGTTCTGCTCATTCGTGCGTTTACTCGAATGCCGACGGATGATGATATCAAGGCGTTGGCCGACTTTGAATGTCTGAATCCAACGCTTAATGCCTGCCTCATCTCCTGGAGCGTATTGGATCGTTTTTCGGTTCTTGCCTTGAATTATTTTGCCATCAAATATGGGAACGGGTTGTTTCATATCTCATCATTTAGCTTTCAATGCCACGATTTCATTTAATAAATTCTGAGCCTCATCAGGATTTTCAGGATGTATCGTATCAAGTCTGGCGTTTACTCGCGCCATTTCCACAACGACAGGATCATTGGCGTTTTCCTTGTCTATGGCTATCCAGATTTGCTGCGCGACAGCAAGCCGATCATCTACAGAGTCGTTTGGTTCAGGATTCACCTTGGCGTCGAAGCCGAGTATCATTTGGTGAACTTCCCGGGGAAGTTTTCCAGTGATATCAATATTCAGCTTTTCGGCTTCCTTTTTCAGTATGGCAGCCTTGTCCGACCCATAACGCGTCTGTAACTCTGATTCATACGGAGTCCATTCCGCAGGTTTTCGGGGAGGTTCTGTTTTTGGGGGTTTGGATTCGGGTGGTGGCGGTTCCGTTTGCTCGGAACTTTGATCCCTGGCCTGCTTTTGTTTTCTTGGTTCCTTTTCGATATACTTGGCACCATCCCAAAGGCCCATATAAATATCCGAAGCCACTCCAAGCATTTTACATGCGGTCGAGAGGGCATCGGTAACGGCCATCTTATACGCCTCATCATTATTATGAGGAC
>Ga0180007_10001295_pt1 | contig 35151 bp, 26 predicted proteins | sample MM_PC_MetaG_FD_121122 | JGI IMG/M metagenome (GOLD analysis project Ga0180007, IMG submission 121122) | Groundwater microbial communities from the Aspo Hard Rock Laboratory (HRL) deep subsurface site, Sweden - MM_PC_MetaG | ecosystem: Environmental > Aquatic > Deep subsurface > Groundwater... | reverse complement strand
GTTATAACCGACTTAACTACGACCCCGCATTCCTGTCTTTGTCTTCGTGGTGGGCGGTACAGGGATCGAACCTATGACCCTCGGCTTGTAAGGCCGACGCTCTCCCAGCTGAGCTAACCGCCCAGTCCCGTCCAACGAGAAACAGTCTTTATAAGGACACCTGCTCGCTGTCAAAGACTTTTTTTCTAAAAAAATTTAAAATCTGAACAAAGACAATAATTTTAGAATATTACAACCCTAACAAGCCGCTTAGAAGATAGCCCAGTTGCAGGCGACAATTTGCACTTCGTTAGAATCCATGATTTTTTTTCATCAAAAAGCCACAACCGCCCACTGAAAACGCCCTGCTCCCAAACAAAACCGTCGGGGCCATGGGCATCAGCACTCGTCTTCCCCCTCCTCCACCACCAGGGGCGCGACCCCGGAGCGCTGTCGCAGCCAGTTGATGCTACGCAGCACCGGCCCGAGTGAGATCATCTTTCGTTGCAGACGATATTTGCCGGGGAAGTCCATGAGCATGATGCCTAGGAAAATGGCCAGCAGGCCTTGGCCGGGCAGAAAGAGCATGAGTACCCCGGCCAGAAAGAGGGCCAGGCCCAGAATGTTCTTGAGGATCAGCACGAACAGGCGAAGAACTGGCCTGCGCTTGCGCCACCGGGTCTGACCACGTCTGTGCGCACAGAAATAGTCGGCGGGAATGCGCGCGGCCACCATGGGGATGACCAGGAGCGACCCCACGAACATCAAGGCGGAGACAGCGGCCAGCCAGCCAAGCCATTCGCCCCATCCTTCAAGTCCCGCAAACATGCCCGCTCCCCTCTACCGGCCCTTGAATTCGGCCAGGGTATGGGCGTACTGTTCGGGGGGGAGCCGGGGACCGAAGGTTGTGACCACCTTCGACGCGGCAAGGCTCGCGAACTCTCCGGCCTGAACGTGGCTCATGCCGTGGGTGATGCCGAACAGGAAAGCCCCCGCAAACATGTCACCGGCGCCGTTTGTGTCCAGGGGTGTGACCCGGCAGGCGTCGATCTCGTGCATGTCATCTCCGTCAAAAATCAAAGCGCCCTCAGCGCCGAGGGTGACCACAAAACTCCGAGCCTTCTGACGCAGCTTGGTCACGGCCTTGGCCAGGGTTCGGCATTCGGCCCAGAGCAGAGCCTCTTCGCGGTTGCAGAAAAGCAGATCCACCCCTTCCCCGATAATCTCCTCCAGACCCAGGCGGAAATACTTGACCATGGACGGATCGGAGAAGCTCAGCGCCGTCTTGACTCCGGCAGAGCGTGCAATGTTCATGGCCTCCACCACGGCGGGCCGGGCCGAGGGCGAGGTGACCAGATACCCTTCCGCGTACAGAAATTCGGACTGGCTCAGCTCTTCAGGGCACAATTGCTCCACGGACAGGAATTCGGAGATGCCAAGGTAGGTGTTCATGGTCCGTTCGGCGTCGGGGGTGATCATGACCAGACACTTGCCCGTAACCCCGGCGGCGCGACGTTCTGCGAGATTGGTGTCCACCCCGGCCCGGGCCAGCTCCTGGGCATAGAAGTCACCCATTTCGTCGTTGCTGGTCAGGCAGGTGTAAAAAGACTTTCCGCCGAAAAAGGCATTGGCCACGACGGTGTTGGCCGCCGACCCGCCGCCGGAACGGACACTACGCTCACTGCGCAGGTATTCGAGCAGCTCGAACTGCCGCTCTTCATCGACCAGGGTCATGAAGCCCTTTTCCACGCCCAGGGTTTCCAAAAAGGCGTCCGGCACTTCGAATTCCATATCGACCAGGGCGTTGCCCATTCCGTAGATGTCGTATTTTTTCATGAATTCTTCCTATAAACTCTTAATTTTAAATGTATTTTCATTGGTCCTATAGGTCGTATGGGACTTATGGGACCTATATAAGCAATCTAACTTTCCACGACAACGCATCCCCGCCTCAGTTTCCAGACTCCGAGCACTGATTGCACCAGCGAGGCCAGCGGTATGGCGAAAAATACCCCCCAGAACCCCCATATGCCACCGAAAATCAGGATGGCCGTGATGGAAGCAATGGGATGTAGATTGACGGCCCCGGACAAAAGAAGCGGCACAAGCAGGTTGGCGTCCAGTAACTGGATCACCAGATAGACGATCATGGTCCAGGTGAACTGCGCGTCAAAACCCCACTGGATGTACGCGATAATCAGCACCGGCACGGTCACGACCACGGCCCCGATATACGGGATGATTACGGACAGGCCCACCAGCAGGCTCAGCAGCATCGCGTAATCCAGGCCGAAGAACAGAAATGAGGCATAGGTCGCGGCCCATACGATGAGCACTTCCCAGATCCGTCCGCGCACGTAGTTGCCAGCCTGGGTCTTGACGTCCAGCCAGACAGTGCTGGCCAAAGTATGATCCTGGGGCAGAAAGCCGCACAGCCACTCAAGGATCACGTCCTTATCCTTCAAAAAGAAGAAGACCAAGATCGGCATGAGCACCATATAAACCACAAAGGAAAAGACGGAACGCACCGAAGAAAGGGAAAAAGCCAGGACCTGCTGCCCATATTGGGAAAACTGGACGGTCAGGGAATCGACCACGGTCTGCACCTGGGCTTCGGTCAGAATCGGATACTGCCGGGGCAGATGTGTAAGCCCGTTCTGCGCCTTGGAGATGATCCAGGGGATATTGTCGATCAGATCCGTGATCTGCGACACGAGGAGCGGCACCAGAGCCAGGAGCATCACCGCCAGAAACAGCATGAACAGCCCGAAAACCAGCACAACGACCAGCATGCGTGGCCAGCGGAACCTGACCAGAAAGCGCACCAGTCCATCCAGCAGAAAGGCTATGACCACGCTCGCGATGATCGGAGCCAGAAGATTGCCCACAGAAAGGACAATTGCCACGCTGACGACCAGTACCAAAAAAAGGATGACCAGTTGCGTGTCGGAAAAAATAGCACTCATCCATCTGCGAAAGATATCCATGGGGGGTTCTCACGTGCTTTGTGCAAAGACGCCACAGATATCTAGACACACGGGCGCGCGGCGTCAACACGACGAAAAAGGGCTGCCCGAAAGCAGCCCTTGAAAAATTCCGTGAACCGACCGGTTTTCGGCAAAGACCTGGCGAGGGGAGGATGCGCTTCGACAGGCCGGTTCGGCGGAAAACTGATTAGCGGATAAAGAGCATCTCCTGGTAGCTGGGCAGAGTCCACAGGTCGTCCGCAACGATCGTTTCCAGCAGGTCGGCATGCTTTCTGACCTCTGCCATGGCGGGCAGGATGGTCTTGTAGAAGTAGTTGGCATGATCCATGGTCGAACTGCCCTTGTCACCCTCAAGCAATGCTTCAAGTTCGTAGGTGACCTTCTGCATGCCGCGCAGGTTGGCGGTCAACTGGTCAAGCGTGGTGGTACCGAATTCCTTGCCGATGGCCTGCAGGTTGGCGCAAGCCTGGGCAAGCTCGTTCTGATAGCGGAAGGAAGCCGGGAAGATGACTGTCTTGGACATGCGCAGCATCAGGTTGGCTTCGGTCTCGATGGTCTTGCAGTACATCTCCAGGTAAATCTCTTCGCGGGAACGCAGCTCGGCCTCGGTCAGCACGCCGTATTTGGTGAAGAGCTCGATGGTCGAGGGTATGGACAGCATGGGCAGGGCGTCGGGGGTAGCCTTCAGGTTGGCCAGCCCACGCTTTTCGGCTTCCTGATGCCATTCGTCGGAATACCCGTCGCCGTTGAAAATAACCGCATCGTGCTCGACCATGATCTTCTGCAAGAGATTCTGCACGGCTTCATTGAGCTTGGTCTTCTTGCCGCCGGTGGCTTTTTCCAGCTCCGTGGCGATGTAGTCCAGGGACTCGGACATCATGGTGTTCAGGGCCACCTGTGAGCCGGCGATGGACATGGAGGAACCCACCGCACGGAATTCAAAGCGGTTGCCGGTGAAGGCAAAGGGGCTGGTGCGGTTGCGGTCGCCCGGATCCATGGGCAGGGGCGGCAGCGTGTCCACACCGATGTTCATGACGCTTTTGCGCTTGGAGCTCTTGACCTCGCCCTTCTTGAACTGCTCGAAGACGTCGGTCAGCTGCTCGCCAAGGTACACGGACATGATGGCCGGCGGGGCCTCGTTGGCGCCGAGGCGATGATCGTTGGAGGCGCTGGCCACAGTGGCGCGCAGCAGCGGCCCGTACTTGTGCACGGCGCGGATGGCGGCGGCGCAGAAGACCAGGAACTGGGCGTTTTCATGCGGCGTGTCGCCGGGATCGAAGAGGCAGCCGACCTCATCGTTGCCGATGGAGTAATTGAGGTGCTTGCCTGAGCCGTTGATGCCGGCAAAAGGCTTCTCGTGCAGCAGGCAAACCATGCCGTAACGCTTGGCCACGCTGCGCAGCACGGTCATGACCAGCTGGTTGTGGTCCGTGGCCAGGTTGCCCTGCTCGTAGATGGGCGCGATCTCGAACTGGCTGGGCGCCACTTCGTTGTGGCGGGTCTTGACCGGAACGCCGAGCTTGAACAGCTCGCGGTCCACTTCCATCATAAAGGACATGACGCGACGCGGCACGACGCCGAAATACTGATCCTCGAACTCCTGGCCCTTGGGCGGCTTGGCGCCGAAGAGGCTGCGGCCGGCGATGAGCAGGTCGGGACGCGCAAAGATGAAATTGCGGTCGATGAGAAAATATTCCTGCTCGGGACCGGCGTAGCTGGTCAGGGGCAGCTTGGTCTCGACGCCGAACAGCTTCAGCACGCGCTTGGCCTGCTTGTTCAAAGCCTGCATGGAGCGCAGCAGCGGAGTCTTCTTGTCCAGAGCCTCGCCGGTCCAGGACACGAAGGCCGTTGGGATGCACAGGAAGGTCCCGTTGGGATTTTCAAGGATGAAGGCCGGGCTGGTCACGTCCCAGGCGGTGTAGCCACGGGCTTCGAACGTTGCGCGCAGGCCGCCGGAGGGAAAACTGGAGGCATCCGGCTCGCCCTGAATGAGCATCTTGCCGCTGAATTCGGCCACGCCGCCGCCCTTGCCGTCGGGGTTCAGGAAGGAGTCATGCTTCTCTGCGGTCAGGCCGGTCAGGGGATAGAAAACGTGCGTAAAATGGGTGGCCCCTTTCTCGATGGCCCAATCCTTCATGGCGTTGGCCACGACATCGGCCACGGACGCGTCAAGTTTTTCACCGAGTTCGATGGTCTTCTTCAATGATTTATAGACGGTCTTGGGCAGTCGTTCACGCATGACCTTGTCATTGAACACGTTACTTCCAAACAATTCCGTAAGCGATGTCTCGTTGAAATTCAGGGGAGCATGCATGGGTTTGTAGTCGGTGATTGCCTTGATGGCGTCCCTGCGGGCCGTGAGTCCGTTCATGATATCCTCCAGAACAAGTTGATGTATGCTATTTTACTACGTCGATCCGTGGTTACAGTTCCAAACCTAGAAGCAATTCAGATGCCACAAGCATAACATACTGAAATATAAGATCGTCGCGAATTTCACGAATAAATAGATTACATTTTTGAAATATGCAATCCCGGCAATCCCAAATATATTGGGAAATAAATTACAAATTTGCAAAATCATGCAAAACGGTTCAGCCTCGCCTCATGGCGCGCCATGCCTTGAGCAACGCGCATGGCAGTGAAGCCAAAACAATCCGCAACGCCGCCTCTGCGCAAAGCATGCACATAAATGTCAACAAGGATTTGGCCAGACAAATAACAGTTCAAAACTGTGTATCGTTCTGCTAGATTCATCACACCCCTCAACTCCAACCGGGAGCCACCCATGCCCGCAGCAGTTCCGAGCACGACAAACCTGCACCTCCTGTCCCGAAACCCGATTTTCACCGCCGCCAAGACTGTGTGGGGTTATGAGATTCAGGCCACGGCCAGCCTTGTCTCTGATCTTCCCCTGGACCCGGAACAGGCCAATGTGGGGGCTTCGATCATCGCCGGTGATTATATTGGGCTGAACACCATCCTGGCCCGCAACAAAAAAATACTTCTCTGCTACACCCGCAACCAATTGCAAAAGCAGATTCCCTACGCTTTTCCGGCGCAGTCCTCCGCCATCCTGGTCAATCCGAACTTCCATAACGACCCGGACCTGCTCCCGGCGCTGCGGCAGATGGCGACGGACGGGCATACCATCGCCCTGGAGTGGGATGCCCGCGTCACCCCTTCAGCCCCCATCATGGATTTGGCCGCCGTGATCTGCCTGGCCTCCCCGGACATGGCCGAAGAGCTTGCCAAAACCTTGAAGGCCACAAAGACCGTAATCGTGCGCAACGTGACCACCCGGGAAGAACTGGAACGCCTGCAGAGCCTGGGCATGTCCCTTTTCCAGGGACGTTTCTTCAAGACTGCGGAGATCATTCCGGGAAAAAAACTGTCCTCGCACCAGAATTCACGCCTGCAGATTCTGCGCATCATTGAAGCCGAATCACCCGATCTTGATCACTTGGCCCAGACCATCCAGGCCGATGTGAGCCTTTCCTACCGGCTGCTGACCTATCTCAATTCACCGAGTTTCGGATTCATGCGCAAGATCGATTCCATTCGCCAGGCCATCACCCTTCTCGGCTGGATAAACGTGCGCAACTGGCTGCGCGCCGTGCTGCTGGCGGACATCACGCAGGGCGAGGAGCAGATCGAACTTCTTCATCTCTCGCTGTGGCGGGGAAAATTCCTGGAGCAGACCGTGGCCAGCCACGACTACTGGGACTTCAAGCCCGACGAGATGTTTCTTCTGGGCATGTTCTCGCTTCTCGACGCCATCCTCGGCATCCCCATGGCTGACGCCCTGGCCTTTCTGCCCCTGAATGACGCGCAAAAAAAGGCCCTGCGCGGCGAAAGCACAACCGAATACATGCCGCTCATGACGCTTATGCTCGCGTTCGAGGATCAGGATGAGGACAATCTGGGCAGGATTCTCCAGGATTTAAATCTGGGTCAGGAGACAATGCGACGAGTGCATCGCGAATCAGGCGCCTGGGCTTCCTCTCTGCTTGAGGTCCGCCAAGGCGCCTGAGATTTGCGCAGGTTACGCCAGAGGCGAGACTTTCCAGATGTTGCGCGCGTATTCCATGATGGACCGATCACTGGAGAATTTCCCCATATTGGCGGTGTTCAGGATGGACATCCGCGTCCACAAGGGCAGATCCTCATAGCACTTTGAGACTTTGCCCTGCTCCTCCACGTATTTCGCGTAATCGGCCAGCACGAGATAATAGTCGCCGTGGGCCAGGAGCGAATCAACGATGGGCCTGAAAAGGCCCGGCGCCTCCGGCGAGAAAAAGCCGGTAGAGATCATGTCCAGTGCCTTTTTGAGCTCGATATTGCTTTCGTATATCTGCACGGGATCATAGCCCCCGGAGTGCAGCCGGTGCACATCGTTTTCCGTGTGGCCGAAGAGAAAGAAGTTGTCCTCTCCCACCACTTCCCTGATCTCAATGTTGGCCCCGTCCAGGGTGCCGATGGTCAGTGCCCCGTTGAGGGCGAACTTCATGTTGCCGGTGCCCGAAGCCTCCATGCCTGCTGTGGAAATCTGTTCGGACAGATCCGCGGCCGGGATGAGCTTTTCCGCCTGCGAGACGCAGTAGTTGGGCAAAAACACGACCCGCAGGTCGTTGCCCACGGCAGAATCGCCGTTCACGGTCTGGCCCACGGCATTGATGAGTTTGATGATGAGCTTGGCCTGCAAATACCCCGGCGCGGCCTTTCCGGCAAAAAACACCGTGCGCGGAACATGATGTTCAAGGCTTTCCGAGCGGATGCGGTTATAGAGGGTGATGACGTGCAGAACGTTCAATATCTGCCGCTTGTACTCGTGGATGCGCTTTATGTGCATGTCGAAAAGGGTCGCCGGGTTGATGCCGACCCCAAGCTTGCGCAAGACGTAGCGGGCCAGGAGCTTTTTGTTGCGCTTGCGCACCTCCTGCCAGCGCTGCTGGAATTCCGGATCATCGGCATGCTCGGCCAGTTCGGAAAGGCGCGACAGGTCATGAATCCATTCGTCCCCGATGACGGAAGAGATCAGCTCGGCCAGGGACGGATTGGCCTGCATCAGCCAACGCCGCGGGGTGATACCGTTGGTCACGTTGGTGAACTTGCCGGGATATAGCGTATCGAAATCCTTGAAGAGCCGGGTCTTTAGAATCTGTGAATGCAGCTCGGCCACGCCGTTGACCGTGTGACTGCCGACGATGGCCAGGTGAGCCATGCGCACCTGCTTTCCATCACCCTCGGCGACCAGGGATAACGACCTGAGCAGGTCGACGCGACCCGGAAAGCGTTTGCCCACATCGTCCAGAAAACGATGGTTGATTTCGAAGATGATCTGCAGATGCCTGGGCAACATGCGTCCGATGAGTTCCACCGACCATGTCTCCAGAGCCTCCGGCAGGACGGTGTGATTGGTATAGGAAAACGTCTTCTGGCAGATGGTCCAGGCCGATTCCCAGGTCAGGGCCTCTTCGTCGACCAGAATGCGCATGAGCTCCGCGATGCTGATGGCCGGATGCGTGTCGTTGAGCTGCACCGCGACCTGATCGGGAAAGCAGTCGAAAGAGGAGTAGTTGTTCTTGCGGAAACGCCGCAGAATATCCTGAAAGGTCGCCGCCACGAAGAAATACTGCTGCCGCAGCCTGAGCTCCTTGCCGCGCGGGCTGGTATCGTTGGGATAAAGAACCTTGGAGATGTTCTCGCTCTCGACCTTGGCCTGGACCGCGCCGATGTAATCGCCACGGTTGAAATGCTCGAGCTCGAAATCACGGGTGGAGATGGCCTTCCACAGGCGCATGTTGGTTACATGGCCGTTCTGATGGCCAGGCACCATGATGTCGCAGGCCATGGCCATGACCGACTCCGTATCCACCCAGCGAAAACGCTCGTGCCCGGCGCTGTCCTCGTAAGCCTCGCTGCGTCCGTAAAAATTGATGCGGAACATAAAATGCCCGCGCCGAAGCACCCAGGGCGAATCCTGACGCAACCAGTTGTCACAGCCTTCGTGCTGGTAGCCGTTGACAATGGTCTGGTAAAAAATTCCGTAGTCGTAGAGAATGCCATAACCGTAACCGGGAATTTTGCATGTGGCCATGGAATCCATATAGCAGGAAGCCAGCCGGCCAAGACCGCCATTCCCAAGCCCCGGATTCCATTCCTCCTCAAGCAGTTCTTCCAGATCCAGGCCGAAATCCCGCACCGCCTCGCGGCACACCTCTTCCAAACCCAAGGCCTGGATATAGTTCATCAGGAATCGCCCGGGCAGAAATTCCAGGGACATGTAATATACGCGTTTGGTAATGGAATCGTAATATGAGCGCTGGGTCTCAAGCCATTGGTCAAGCAGGCGGTCGCGCACGCTGTAGCACAGGCCGAGATAATAGCGCTCCTTGCGCGGAGGGAAGGGGTCGCTGCCCAGGGTCAGCGCCACATGCCGCTGTATGTCGTTCTTCAGGGATTCAACGATCTCATTGATCTCCGGGTTCGTCATCTTGCCTCCTCGTTGGGTCAAAGTCTGTCGTACAGGATGAGCGAAGCTAACATAAAAGAACACCAAGAGAAACAGGCGCCTTTACAGTCCCGGCACAAATCTTACCTGTTCGAAAAGGAGTCAAAACATGAGCAAATGTCCAAAAACAACCTGGTTGCTTCTGATCCTGGCCCTCGTCATCGTGTGGCCCACGGGAGGATATTCAATGGATAAGACTCTAAAGACGGACGCCGAGTGGCGGGAAATATTGAGCCCGGAGCAGTACCATGTGCTGCGCGAAAAGGGCACAGAACCCGCTTTCAGCGGAGAATTCAACAATCATCATCAAACCGGAACCTATGTTTGCGCGGGCTGTCAGACCCCGCTCTTCCACTCAGACGCCAAATTCGATTCCGGAACGGGCTGGCCCAGTTTTTTCAAGCCCGTGGATGAAACGCATATCGCAAAGCATGAGGACAAATCCTGGTTCATGGTCCGCACTGAAGTGCTCTGCGCTGTCTGTGACGGACATCTGGGCCATGTATTCCCCGATGGACCAGAGCCCACTGGATTGCGATACTGCATCAATTCCCTTGCTCTGCGATTTGAACCTCAAGACGCCAAGTAACAACATTAAACATCCGGAAATAAACAACTTTCTTTCCGGACCCTTCTTTGGGGTAGGCATTCAGATTCAGGGTTGCATCGACCTTTCCGTTCGGTTAAAGAAACAAATTATTATGAACTATTGTTTCCATGCGGTCGGCATTTTCCCGCTCCTCTCTCTTCAGCTCCCACTCCCCTCTCCCGTCGCCGACAACACCCCCCCAAAGCATGATGAGGTACACACATGAACAGTCATGGAGTATTTGTCGTCACCTCGCTTTTTTTCGTCATGATCGCCTCTCTGGTAGGATTTGCCGCCTACAACGGAACCAGATTAGAGGCGAGCCGGCACTACGAAGCCCGGATCGCGACGCTTAGCGAGGAACGACAAGAGCTGACCCGCCAGGTGGCGGAACTCAGGAATAGATGGGTCAAGGAAGTGACCGTGACGGCCTACAGTCCGACCGTTGAAGAATGCGGGCCAGACCCGCAAACAACGGCCAGCATGGGCAAGCCCCGGCCCGGCATTGTCGCCGTGAGCAGGGACCTGTTCGATGAAGGCTGGGTTTTTGGCAAGAAGGTCTACGTGAAAGGACACGGGATCTTTGAAATCGCGGATCTGATGAGCAGCCGCTACACGCAGCGCATGGACATCTTTTTCCCGGACACCAACAAAGCCAGGAAGTTTGGCAAGAAACAAGTCACGGTGGCCCTGTTGGCCAGCTGAAAAAAAGGGGTGCGCAGGCACCCCTTTCCATTTGCGGTATCGAAAAACGCAAGGGGAAAACCCGGCGCGGGCTCCCCTGGGCTAAAAAACAGACCCTCTAGAAGTTGTAGTCCACCATGCGTCTTTCGGCGGCCACGGCCGAGACAAAGGCCACGCATTTCTGGTGTTCGGGATGGACTTGATACGTCTGCAGGTCTTCGGGGGAATCGAAGACCGTGTACAGGACCACCTGCGTCTCCGGAATAGAGGCGAAAACGTCCGTGCTGACCACCAGGGTGCGCAGCTGCGGGATGAGCCCCGGCAGGGCGCCGAGCATGTCCTTCATGATCCCCGCATTTTCCGCAGCGCTGCGGCCTTCCGCGGTGTCCTTCAATTTCCACATCACAATATGTCCAACCATGAGTCCTCCGTCAGGGTGATACGTTCCAGCGATCCTTGAAAAGATGGGGTTCGGCCAGCATCCGCCCCCGGACCGCTTCAGGCACGAGGCCGCTGGTTTCAAGGCCCGCGCAAAATTTTTCCCGCACCATGCTCGCGCTGACATCAAGGCGGGCCATGGGCACAAGAACGACCCGCCGGCCTGCGGCGATGCGCCGCACTCCCGGTCCTTCCTCCCGCCAATCCCAGTGCGTGTCCAGAAAAGCGTCCACCGCGGCCTGACCCAGCCCAAGCCGGTCGACCACGGCGATATCCGTCAGCAGCGGCAGCTCCAGCCCCCTGTGCCAGTCTGGCAAGGTCAAAAAGTCCGGACTGCCGAGAACAAAAACGTAGTTGATGGCCGGAAACATTCCGCACAGGCGGCTTAAGGTCGCATACGAATACGAAGGGACGGGCATCTCCCCTTCCAGGGCGTTGACGCCCAAACCCTCCACTCCTTCCACCGCCTGGTGCAGCAGGCTCATCCGCAGGCCGAAATCGAGCAGGCCCGACTCTCCCTTGTGCGGCGGGACCTTGGCAGGCAGCAACTCCACCCGCGCAAGATCCAGCGCCTCCAGGGCTTCTATGGCCATGCGCAGATGCCCGTTGTGCACGGGATTGAAAGATCCGCCGAGAATCCCCACCGATCCGGACAAGGGTCTAGACACGCACCTGCCCTTCTCCGAAGACGATGAACTTGAGACTGGTCAGCTCTTTCACGCCCATGGGGCCGTAGGCATGGATCTTCGAGGTGCTGATGCCGATCTCGGCTCCAAGCCCCAATTCCCCGCCGTCATTGAAACGGGTGGAGGCATTGATGAGCACGCAGGAGGCGTCCACTGTGCGCAGGAAGCGCATGGCCCGGTCATGGGTGCGAGTCAGGATGGCTTCGGAATGACCCGATCCATAGCACGCGATATGCTCTTCGGCTTCGGCCTGGGTGGCGACGACCTTCACAGCCAGGGTCAAAGACAGAAATTCGCGCCCGAAATCGTCGGCCTCCGCCGGGGTGGCCGCAGCCCCAAGATGCGGCAGGGAGCGAGGACAGGCGCGAAAAGACACACCCTGCGGCGCCAGGGCTGCGGCCAGGCGTGGCAAAAATTGCCGCGCGATGCCCTCGTGCACGAGCAGACACTCAAGTGCGTTGCAGACTCCGGGTCGCTGCACCTTGGCGTTCTCGATGATGGGCAGGGCCTGCTCCTGGTCTGCGTCCTTATGGACATAGATATGGCAAACGCCCTTGTAATGCTTGAGGACCGGCATGGTCGCGTCCTTGACCACGGCCCGTATGAGGCCCTCGCCGCCGCGCGGGATGACCACATCGATATATTCGTCCAGGGCCAGAAGATGCTTGACCGCTGCCCGCTCGGTGGTCGGTACGATCTGAACGCAGCCTCCGGGCAATCCGGCGGCTTCCAGGGCCCGGCGCAGCAGACCACCCAGAATCTGGTTGGAATGATAGGCCTCGGAACCTCCGCGCAGAATGACGCTGTTGCCGGCCTTGAGACAGAGGATGGCGGCGTCAATGGTCACGTTGGGGCGGGATTCGTAGATGATGGCGATAACGCCCAAAGGAATGCGCATGCGCCCGACCAAGAGCCCGTTGGGGCGCTTGACCATGCCCTCGACCTCGCCCACGGGGTCGGACAAGGCGGCCACGTGCTGGCAGGCTCCGGCCATGGAGTCCACGCCGGCATCGGTGATGCGCAGGCGGTCGATTCGCGCCTCGTCCAGACCGCCCGCACGCGCGGCGTCAAGGTCCAGAGTGTTGGCCGCAAAAATTTCCTGCCGGGAATCCTGCAGCAGGTCGGCTAAAGCCAGAAGCGCCTTGTTGCGCTCAAGTCCCGTGGCCGTGGCCAGTGTCCTGGCGGCGCTTCGTGCCGATGCGGCCAGTTCGCGCATTTGTAATTCCAGATTCATCCTTCGCTCCTGTCTGTTGAGAAAAAATATCCGAAGCCGAAAAATTTATTCATCAAAGACTATACCAACGGTGCGCCGCAGGCAAGAATACTTAGCCCGCGAACCTTTGCCGGGAGTAAATTTCCTTTTATTCGAGATGGTTTTACACTCACGCAATCTCTTTGACCTTTTTTGAAATTGCCTATAAACAGACTGGGCTTTTACAATAATGGCAATTCGAATTTAAGGAGCTCATCCATGGAAGAACGCAACGCGACACATGATATTCTAGCAACCATCGAACAGGAAATGGACTCCGACATCCATCCCCTGCTTAAAAAAATCCTGGACAACATAAAGCCCATAGGCATCACCGTCGGCGGCATTGTCGTGGCTGTGGCCGTGTATTCAGGCGTCACCACCTATCAGGAGTCCCAGCACGAAAAGGCCGTGAGCGAGCTTGGCGTGATCATGACCATGGCCGACCAGACCGCACGCATCCAAAAACTGGAAGCCTTCGCCGCGTCCGGCCCGAAAGAGCTGCGCTCCGCCGCGCAGCTCGAACTGGCGCGCATTTTCATGGATCAAAACGATTATGAGAAAGCGGCCGGTGCCTGGCGGTCCGTTGGCCAGAGTCCTGATATCCGCGTCATTGCCGGACTTGGCGAAGCCAAGGCCCTGATCCTCAAAGGCGAGCATGCCAAGGCGGTTGAGATACTGAGCGGGCTCAAAAAAGACGCCAGCCAGGAATTCCTGCCTGCCATTTCCGCCAATCTGGCTTTCGCTGCCGAAAAAGCAGGACAGATCGATCTGGCCATCTCTGAGTACGAGGCCCTCAAATCCAAGGAAAGTGGCAACGAGGCCTTTCTGGACTACAAGATCGGCACGCTCAAATCCAAATCCTAGACCACTGATATCATAAAGGCGTCCCCGCAATGCGGGGCTCGCCTGATACAACAGACTCCGATTTCAAGCCTCGGGCTTTCGCCGAAAAAGCATCGCGCACGTCCACAAAACGATTTGGAAAACACCCCATGATGACCGCTGAATTCCTGCATTACCTACAAACGCTTCAAAGCACGGTGCAGCACCTCGATCCCATGAGCCCGCTGCAATCAAGCCTGGACAGCCTGCTGGCCATGACCGCCGAGGCCATGAAGTACAAACGCATGGCCCTGGCTATCTTCGACCCCAAGGCCAACACCATCCGTTTCGACCTCACTTACGGGCACAAAGGCCCCGTAAAGGCTACGTACCTGCCTGGCCAGGGAGTCACCGGACAAGTTCTCGACAGCGGCAAGTCCATCATCATCGAGGCCATGGGGCATGATGAACGGTTTCTGAACAAGGCCATGGGCCGCACCCAGAAAGAACTGGCCGAGCTGTCTTTCATCTGCGTTCCGATCAGCAGGATCAATCCTGACGGAACTCAGGAGGCGCTCGGCGTCCTGAGCGCGGACATCCCCTGCCAGCCGTCCGAGGTGCTGCAGGTTCACTGCTCCTTTCTGGAAGTTCTGGCCGCGGTCATCGCCCGCCAGACCGCGTATCTGCAGGAAAACATGGCTCAAAAAGAGCTTTGGGCGTCCATGGGTTTTCTGGGCGAGAGTCTGGACCGCGACACGGCCATGGTGCAGGCCAAGATCGTGGCCACATCAAAGGCCATGGCCTTTGTCATGGGTCAGATCATGCAAGTCGCTTCGAGTAAGGCCTCAGTGCTTCTGCGCGGCGAATCGGGCACCGGCAAGGAGCTGCTGGCCGAGGCCATCCACAACGCCAGCTCCCGCCGCTCCAAGACCCTCATCCGTCTGAACTGCGCGGCGCTGCCCTCGGAGCTTCTGGAAAGCGAACTCTTCGGCCATGAGCGCGGCGCCTTCACCGGCGCGGTGGGTTCCAAGAAGGGCCGCTTCGAACTGGCCCATGGGGGCACGCTCTTTCTGGACGAAATCGGGGAACTCAGCCCCGAGGCCCAGTCCAAGCTGCTGCGCGCCCTGCAGGAAGGAGAGATTCAGCGTCTGGGGAGCGAGAAAAGCATCAAGGTCGATGTGCGCATAATCTGCGCAACGCACCAGCCGCTAGAAAACCTGATCAAATCCGGCGCATTCCGCGAAGATCTGTATTACCGCATCAACGTCTTCCCCATTTTCATCCCGCCCCTGCGAGAACGCCGGGAAGACATCCTGCCCCTGGCCGAGTATTTTCTGGAATTCTTCGCCAAGGAATACTCAAAGAACATCAAGCGCATCTCCATGCCCGCCATTGATCTCTTGACCCAGTATCAGTGGCACGGGAACGTGCGAGAGCTGCGCAACTGCCTGGAACGGGCCGTGCTGATCTGCAACGAGGAAGCCATCCGCACCTATCATCTGCCTCCGACCCTGCAAACAGCCGAAAGCTCGGCCACGGACAACCAGCTCTCCTTCGGGGAGGCCGTAGGCAAGTTCGAACAGGAGATCCTGGTCGAGGCCCTGCAGAAATGCGGCGGCAACATGCTGCAGGTGGCACGAGAGCTCAGGGCCAGCTACCGGATCATCAATTACAAGATCAAGAAGTACAACCTCGACCCCAAAAAATACGATGGGCGGGGCAAACCACGCAAACCCTGATTGCACGAGGGCAAGGCCTGGGTTATGCTTCGGTGAAATACGCCCACCCCAGGACAAAACATGCAACCCTCGCTTCACGCACGCAAAAACATCAGGGCGCACCTTCTTGAGCGCCTTGCCGGTTGCGCCGACGATGACAGCGCAGCGGCCCGCAGCACGGCGCTGAACCTCTTCTTCGAGGCCAGCTTCGAATTCGAATCCCTGCGTGATTTGAAATCACTTTGCGTGCTCGTGCCCGACGTATGCATGGGGACTCCCGCATCCCTGTACATGCGTGGCCCCAAAGACACGCTGCGGCTACGACGGACCACCAGCACGCATGGGCCCAGGCTCACCACCTTTCCCGAACCCTCCTGTCCCGACCCGGCGGCCATCATGCGGCTTGAGGGCCTGACCGCCATTCCCATTTGCGAAGCCGGGCCCGAGCCCAAACTGCTTGGCATGCTGTGCCTGCACAAGGACCTGAGCCCGGCCGAGGAAACTTTCTATCTGGAGTACGTCCGCAGCGCCGTCCAGCTCATGGCCGTGAAGCAGATCGCCATCAGCAACCGCCAGCGCCTGACTTTCATCAATAATCTGGTGCGCGACATCGGGCACAACGTGATTGTGCCCAACATGCATTTCAAACTGCTCTTCCTGCAGATGGAAAAGCAGCTTGAGCGCCTCGGCCGCAAAGTGGAATCCCTGGCAAGCATGCACTCCGACGCCCCGGACCGGGAAGCCCGCCAAGAGCTTGCGTCCATGGCCAGGGAACTGCAAACAAAGCAGAAAAGCATCTCCAGACGCTTTCAACAATCGAGTCTGTTCCTGGAAAGCCTGCTCAGACGCAGTAATTTCGAAAAAGGTAGATACGACCTGCAGTTGCGGCCCTGTAAATTCAAAAGCCAGATCTTCGAGCCACTGCTCGAACGCTTCCTTCCTCTGCTGAACGCCCAGGGAATCACCATCCGCATCGCCCCGGACGTGCGCATCGACGAAGACATCGTCCTGGAGGCCGATCTGGGACTCATTGCCCAGGTTTTTGCCAACCTGCTGTCCAACGCTGTCAAATACACCGTGTCCATGCCGGCAGAGTCCGGCCGCGAGGAAAAGCTGGTCATTTACGGTTGGGAATCAAAGCCGCATGCCTTTGGTCCCGCGCAACCGGGGATCGAGCTTTACATCCGCACCACGGGACACCAAATCCCCCGCCAGGACTGGCCACAACTTTTCAATGCGGATTTTCGCGGCAACGCCACGGAAAACGTCGAAGGCTCCGGTCACGGCCTTTTCTTCATCAAACAGATAGTGGAGCTGCACAATGGGCGGGTCGGCTACTCCTACTCCGCGCCCATGAACACTTTCCACGTGACCCTGCCCTGCCGCAGCAATTCCCAAGCATCAACGGAGCCGGGATCATGACTCAGTCCATACTGATCATCGAAGACGACGAGCATCTGCGGGACTCCATCACCACAAGTCTCGAAGACGCGGGATTCAGGGTCCATGCGGCGGCCGATGCTGGAGTCGCCATGGACCTTTTCGTGCAGCGGGCACCGAATCTGGTGCTCCTTGACCTTGGGATTTCAGGCGACGAGGGCATGAGGTTGCTGGACGACATGAAAATGACCCGGCCATCCACTCCGGTGATCATCGTTTCGGGACGCACACACATAAACTACGCCATCGACGCCTTCAAATCCGGAGCTTTTGACTATGTGACCAAACCCATCCTGAGCATGGATGTCTTCATAAACGGCTTGCGCAACTGTCTGAAACAGTCAAGCCTGTGGAGGCGCATCCACGATACGCAGGAACACCTGATCAGGCTGGTTCAGAAACTTCCGGTCATCATTTTCATCATCAACCGCGACCTGGAATTCGAATTCTTGAACCAGGCCTCGACGCAGATCCTCGGTTACACCCCGGAGGAGATTTTAGAATCGCCCAGATCCTTTTTGAAACGCATTGTGCGGGAAGACCGCGGCAGGTTTCTGCTCGCCCTTAAAAAAAGCCTCCAGCCGGAAGCCCCCGAGTTTCATTTCGAATTCCGTTTCCTGCACAAGAAGGGTTATCACGTCTCCCTCATGGCCCAGTCCATTGCATCCCCTCTGCTGCCTGGGAGCGCCCCGGACAGGATCGAGGGCATGATCATGGACATGACCCGCAACTCCTACCTGGACAAACTCCTGCTGCAAAACGAAAAGCTGAACATGCTGCGCATCATGACCGAAGAAGTTGCTCACGAAATCCGCAACCCCCTGGTCTCCCTCGGCGGCTTCGCACGTCAGTTGCACAATCGCTACCCGGAGGCGGTGGAAACCAGAGTTATCCTGGAAGAATGCAGCCGTCTTGAACGCCTGCTCCAGCGCATCAATGCCTACCTCGAACCCATGGACGTCACGCTGACCTGCTGCCTTGTGCCCCCCACGGTGAACTTCATCATACGCCTGGTCTCAAGTTGGCTGGAACACAAGTCGATCAACTGCGACATCGAACTGGAGGACGACCTGCCTCCGGTCCTGGCCGATCAGGAATTCCTGCATCGCATCTTCATCTACCTCATCGGGCATGGCGCCAACATCGTCGAACAATCCGGTTCGATCCGCATCACAGCTTCCGAAGCCAATGAACTGGTCATGGTCAGTGTGTTCATTGAGCCTGTGCGCACTCCGGCAACCGGTCAGGGCCATCTCATCATGCCTTTTGAAGACGATGAGATGAACCTGGCCATGTGCCTGCGGCTGGTAGAACGCATCGGAGGACACCTGCACATGGAACAGAAGGATTCTTTGGCCCGGCTGACAATTTCCATGCCCAAGTGCGCGGCCTCTCCCGAAAACGAAAATCTCGAATCAACTGACGATAGATACAGATTTTTTTAAACACTCCAAAAATATCCTCTTACCGTCCACGACATTATGGACGAATAACGTCACATGGACTATGGTGTTCCTTCAACCGCGCACATTCACTGCATGCTCGGGAATACGATCATAAACCTGATTCAAAGAAGGAGCCACCATGGCCCAGAATCTCAGTTGCGTCAGCGTCGACGACCCCAAACTCTCCACTCTCTTCAGGCCCTTTGCCCTAAAGATGGAACAGCAAGGTCTGCCGCCCATCGTTATCAATACCTTCAAGTGTTACTTTAACCAATTTCTATATGGAGCCCAGGGCAAACTTTCCGACCGGGACGTCATTGCCGTGCATGACGACGAACTGGCCGACTATGACGCCATGGAGCAGTTCAAGGACAAAGGCGAAAAAGCGCTGGGCAAGACCGCGGTCATAAAACTCAATGGCGGTCTGGGCACAAGCATGGGCCTGGAATCGGCCAAGTCGCTTATTCCGGTCAAGGAGGGGCTCAGCTTTCTGGACCTCATTCTGCTGCAGGCCGCGACAGTCCGTACCCACTACGGGGTCGATTTTCCACAAGTCTTCATGAACAGCTTCAAGACGCACATGGACACCATGCTGAAAGTCGGTGACTTCCATAACGGCACTACCGGCATCGACCTCGCTTTTCTGCAGCATCGCTACCCCAAGATCACTTCCAAGGACCACAGCCCCGCGTCCTGGCCACAGAATCCGGAACTGGAGTGGAATCCTCCGGGACACGGAGACATCTACACCGCCATGATCACCTCGGGCATCCTGGATGCCCTGCTGGACAAAGGCTACACGTACGCCTTCATTTCCAACTCCGACAATCTCGGAGCCATCATGAACCGCCGCCTGCTCGGCTACATGGTCCATCACAACCTGCCATTTTTGATGGAAGTCGCACGTCGCACGGAACAGGACAAAAAAGGTGGACACCTCTGCCGCCTGACAAAGAACAAGCAGCTGGCCCTGCGCGAAGTGGCCCAGTGTCCGGACAACGAGATGGACTCGTTCTGTGACATCGAAAAATACAAATTCTTCAACACCAATTCCATCTGGATAGACTTGCGCATCCTGCAGTCTGTTTTCATCTCGCACCGCATGATGCCGCTTGACCTGATCATAAACCCCAAAAGCCTGGATCCTCGCGACCCATCCTCGCCAAAGGTCTTTCAACTGGAAACGGCAATGGGTTCGGCCATCACCAATTTTCTTAATGCCCAGGCCGTCATCGTGCCCAGAAAACGCTTTGCCCCGGTCAAAACAACAAACGACCTGCTCCTCGTCATGTCCGACTGCTTTGTGCGCACGGAGCGCGAGACCATCATCCCCAACCCGGATCGCAGCACACCCATGCCGTCCATCTCCCTCGACGACAAGCACTTCAAGAAAATAGACGCGTTCCTGGCCCGTTTCCCCAAAAATCCGCCGTCTCTGCTCAAATGCGACAGCCTCGTGGTCGAAGGAGACGTGCGCTTCGAGGAAGAAGTGCATTGCGTGGGCGATGTGCGCCTCGTCAACACGGGTCCGAATCAGGCCGTGATCAAGGCTGGCTCCGTGCTGCAGGGAGAGACTGTTTTTGCGTGACGCGGGCAGCTCATACTCACGCCTTCGCCCGGGGTGGCGGTTGCCGCCGCTCTGGGCCACGCTCCTGATCCTGGCCCTGTGCCCGGCAAGCGCTCTTGCGGCCAACCAGGTCTTCATCCTCAATTCCTACCACCCGGACTACAAATGGTCCGCGGACATCCTGCACGGTCTGGAGGCGACCCTGCATCAGTACGATCCGGAAGTGCTTATTCACGTCGAGCACATGGACACAAAGCGCAACCTCAACCCCGTCTATATCCAGAATCTGCCGAAATTCATGGAACTCAAGTACGCCTTTCTGCGCCCTGATCTTGTCATCGCGGTGGACGAAAGCGCATTTTCTTTCATGCTTGAACACGGAGAACGCATTTTTCCGGACACACCGGTCGTCTTTTGCGGAGTGAACACCAACCCCCTGCCGTCGCTGCCCAAAAACATGACCGGCGTGCGCGAATACGCGGACCTGAGCACTAACCTGAAACTGATGCGCCGGCTGCAGCCGCAAATGCGCGAACTTATTGTCATCGCGGACAAGACAGCAACGGGCGTTGCCGCCGTGGCCGAACTGCGCAAGGCCGTCCCGCCGGACCTGTCCCTGCAGGTGCTTGAGGATGCGCCCCTGCCGGAACTGGTGGAGCAGGTCAAAGGAATCAGCCCGCAGACGGGACTTCTTTTTCTGCTCTATTTCCAGGACCGGGATGGGCAGGTCTATAAGGCGACAGAAGCCATCTCGGCCATTTCCGGGGCCAGCCCGGTGCCGGTTTTCGGAGTCTGGAATTTCCTCATGGGCCATGGACTTTTCGGCGGGTATCTGACCAACGGATACGAACAGGGCAGGGTGGCAGGCGACATGGCCGGCCAGATCCTGTCCGGAAAAAAACCCGCCGACCTGCCTGTCACTTATGACGACGAGATTCAGCTTGAAGTGGACATGCAGCAAATGGAACGATTCGGAATCACGCCAGACCGGCTGCCTCTCGATACCAGATTCTTCAATGCCAAATCGGAAACAGAGCATGAAGTTCTGATTCTGCATTCCTACCACACGGGATTCAAATGGACTGACGACCTTCAGACCGGAATCAGGGAAAGCCTTGGCACGGACGCCTCGAATCTGGAAATGCATGTCGAATACATGGACACCAAGCGGCATCCCGAGCCTGAATTCACCTATCTCAACTACACAGTGCTGCGCGAAAAATATCGTTCCGCCAATTTCTCGGTCGTGCTGACCTCTGATGACAACGCCTTCAACTTTGCACGCCAATACCGGCAGACTTTGTTCAACAACGCGCCCATCGTCTTTAGCGGAGTGAACTATCTTGCGGACCCCGCGTCCCTCTCCGCGCAGGGCATCACCGGCGTGCTCGAATCCTACGATATCGTCGGCACCGTGCAGGCTGCCGCCCGGCTTCTGCCCAAGGCAACAAAGCTCTATGTCGTCAACGATTCCACCCTGACCGGCCTCGGCAACCACAACCGCTTTGAAGAGGTTCGACATCTGCTGCCGGACCGACTCGACATCGAACTGCTCGAGAACATGTCCATGACTCGCCTGCTGGAACGGCTGCCCTCGTTGCCGCCGGAAAGCTTCATCCTGCTCATGAGCTTCAACCAGGATCGGGACGGAAATACCTATTCCTACGAAGAAAGCTGCAGAAAAATCGTGGACGTCAGCCCCGTGCCGGTCTTTTCCTTCTGGGACTTCTACCTGGGCTCGGGATCTGTGGGCGGGATGGTCACCAGCGGCCGCCACCAGGGATTGGCGGCGGGAAAGTTGGCCCGGAGCATCCTTGACGGACAAAAGGCCGAAGACCTGCCCATCATCACCATAAGTCCCAACGCGTTCATTTTCGACGCCGCTGCCATGGAAAAACATGGTCTGGATTTCAGTCTGCTCCCCAAGGGGGCCGCTCTCATCAACGATGACTCGGACTCATTCCGATACACGCGCGCCGTGTGGACAATCACGGCCCTGATTCTGATCATCGCCTTGCTGCTTTTCATCTTTATTTTCTTTTACCGCTACCAGCACCACAAACGCCGGGATCTGGAACACTCCGTGCGCATAGATCCCCTGACTGGGGCTAACACCAGAAGCGCCTTTGATTCGGAAATGCCGTTGCGCCTCAAAAGCGCTGCGGAGAAAAATGAAACATTCATGTTCTGCTACGTGGACGTGGACAAGCTCAAGCAGGTCAACGACACGTACGGACATCTCCATGGCGACACCTATCTGAAGGAAGCCGTCTCCATCATTCGCGACTGCGTCCGCGCCAGTGACGAAATCTATCGCGTCGGCGGCGACGAGTTCGTGCTCATCTTTCCCGGATGCGGACCGGAGGAGGTGCAGCGAATCTGGGGCCAGGTGCAAGCGAATATCGACGCCATCAACAGCTCCGGCAAGATTCCCTACACCATGGGACTCACGCACGGATGCACGGTATTCAGTCCGCAGGAACCGCAGGATGTCACAACCCTGCTCAAAAAAGCCGATCAATCCATGTACAGTCGAAAACACATCCTCACGTCCCAGGCCTGATCCTTGTCCATGGTCGGGAAATTCAGGATCTGACAACTCCGCTCTTTACCTCAATTCGAAAGCCCGGTAGAAGCCGGGCTTTTTTTGGGGGCAACTCCAGAAAGCACACTTTGTTGATCGCTTGAAGCACCCCTGCCGCGCGGCTCGGCAGATTTGGAGCCAGCCCACCCAGCGAGGCTCCATTTTTCCTATTCTTGCCATGATTATGGCATGTAGTGTAACAAAGAAAATCTTAATTTACCATAATCTTGGAGGAAATTCATGACCATTCGATTCGGAATCCGCAATCGTTTACTCTTCTTGGTCGGCATCATGCTTGTTTTCATGAGCGCGGTAGTGGGCTTTTTCGTCTACCAGGCTAGTGAAACCAAGGTTCAGATGATCGACAAGGTCGGACAGATCATGAACGCCGACGCACGTGACAAGATCATGGTCGCTACCTCGAACATGGCGGCAAGCCTCGGTTCGGCCGTGAAAGGAATGACGGGCGATACGGAACGGATCCCCCTTATCAGCGAACTCATCAACGACATCCGCTTCGAGCAGGACAAGTCCGGCTATTTCTTTGTCTACCAGGACACAACATGCCGAGTTCTGCCTACCAAGAAAGAGGTCGAGGGCAAGGATCTCGGAGGAAACAAAGACGTGAACGGGCTCTTGTATGTACAGGAATTGCGCAAGCAGGCCCAAGCTGGTGGAGGGTTCGTTGAATACGTCTTCGACAAGCCTGGAAAAGGCGACCAGCCCAAAATCGCCTATTCGATGATGATCCCCGGTACGGACTTGTGGATCGGCACCGGCGTCTATATCGACAATATCGCCGAAGCCCAGGCCGCGGTGGCATCCGATCTGGAAAGCGCAGCCGCCAGATCCCTGACCATCGCCATGTCCTTTATCGGCGCGGGATTTGTCTTTCTGGTCCTGCCCCTGACCATCTTCCTGATCCGCTCCATCATCACCCCGCTGCAACGCATGATTGGCATGCTTAAAGACATTGCCCAGGGCGAGGGCGACCTGACCGCCCGTCTCAAAGACACCTCCGGCACCGAAACCCAGGAACTGGCCGAATGGTTCAACAAGTTCGTGGCGCAGGTGCACGGCATCATCCGCGAGGTGGCGGGCAATTCCGCGCAGGTCAACCAGGCCTCAAGCGGACTGCTAAGCCTGGCCACCAATCTGCGCGGAGCCTCCAGCGACATGACCGCCAAGTCCACCAACGTGGCCGCGGCCACGGAGGAGATGAGCTCCAACATGAACTCCGTGGCCTCGGCCATGGAAGAATTCTCCATCAATATCGGAACGGTGGCCACGGCCTCCGAAGAAATGACCGCCACCATCGCCGAGATATCCCAGAACGCCAGCAAGGCCAAAGACATCACCGGCCACGCCGTCGGCAAGGCCACCGAGGCCTCACGCCGGGTGGACGAACTGGGCCGCGCCGCGCGGGAAATCGACAAGGTCACTGAGACCATCACCGCCATCTCTTCCCAGACCAACCTGTTGGCGTTGAACGCCACCATTGAAGCGGCCAGAGCCGGCGAGGCCGGACGCGGATTTGCCGTTGTCGCCAACGAAATCAAGGAACTGGCCATGCAGACCGCCCGCGCCACGGAAGAAATCCGAGGCAAAATCCAGGGTATCCAGGGTGCGACCGGGGTCACGGTGTCGGAAATTCAGCAGGTCAGCCAGGTCATCAATGAAGTGGACTCCATCGTCGGCACCATTGCCGCCGCTGTCGAGGAGCAGTCCGTCACCACTCGCGATATCGCCGACAACGTCGGGCAGGCCTCGCTGGGCGTGCAGGAAGTGAATGAGAACGTGTCCCAGGCCGAATCCGTGACCCGCGAAATCGCCAAGGAGGTGGCTTCCGTGAACGAAGCCTCAGGCGATATCGCCCAGTCAGCCGAAGCGGTCCAGGCTAGCTCCGAGAGTCTGAGTGGACTGGCCCGCGACCTCAATGCCATGGTCGGCAAGTTTAAGATCTGAGTTTGCCGCGATTGGCGGTAGGAAAGGTTCAAGCAAAGCCCGGCCCGCAAAGCCGGGCTTTGCTTTGACTCGCGTCGCGGCCAATGCGCGTTGCATCCGCAGCTATCGGCACGAATGCGTGATTCCTTGTTTATTGATGACTGCTTACTCTAGAGCGGGAAGTTCACTGCCTCCGGGACCGGAAGACCGTCACGGATGCGCTGGGAAAAATCAGGGTCGTCCCCCAAGGCACGGGCACGGGCGTTGATATGGCTGATCCGCTTGAGCTCGGCAAAGGGCAGCCGGGTGTCGAGCATGCCGCGCTCGTAAGCCATCTCGTCCAGGAAGCCGTTTACCAATATACGCCAGTCGATACGGGCGTCCTTGGTGTAAGGACGGGCGTGACCGCGGATGTTGGTCGTGCAGTTGCTCAAAAGGGCGTTGTACCACTGCGGGCGCGCATTCAGAGCATTGATCTGATGCAGGTATTGCATAAAAACGGGCCCCGCCACGTCCGGATTGAAGGCCAGGCGGTATAGATACACATCCTCATTGCGGTAATTGGTGCGCAGCCGGACCAGATCGCGTTCGTCGCCCAGCACGTAGGTCAGCTCATACTGACGGAAGAAACCGCGCAGCGATGAGTATTCCTCGCCTGCGGTCTTGCGAGTCTCGATGGAGATGCACACGAAATCCTTTTCCCCGAACTGGAAGCTGAGCATGGTGTGGGCGATGAACGACGAGCCCCAGTAGACCTGGAAGAGGTCAACGGCCCGAAGCTCCGAGAGGCGCACGGTTTTATCGTAATGCTTGACGGTGTACTCTGTTTCGGAAGTGTATTCGCAATTGCGGATATTGCGCAGAGTGATCAGGTCGCCTTTAATTTCGGCACGCGGGAGGATGGCGACATCGGGCTGCCAGTCCCTGGTGTTGGACGGTTCCAGAGCAAACCACCAGAGTAGGACAACAGAGAACACAAGGCCGAACATGGCCAGTCGCTTTCGCCACCTGCGCAGCACAAGGGACCCCAGCAGCAGTCCCCCTGTCGCCGCTGCGGCTGGAACGCGCCAGAACTGGGGCAGATCACCGTAATATACGGCCAAGACACTCCAGCAGACCGCCCCCAGCAGCACGGCGTACAGCAGCGCCTGGGCGCCGATGCGGATATATGCTCGCATAAATGTTACTCCGCTTCTACGCGCGTGTGTTAGCATTGAGTTGCGTGTTGGCGGTTCCGATCACAATCCGTGTCTCGCGCCACAGGATCAGAGCACGAGTGGCGAGAGCAGCGCGTCTCTTAACAGCAGTGCCTCGAAGTCCTGTGCGGGAACAGGCCGGCTTGCTAGATACCCTTGCAGCACAATCGGTCCCATGGAAGCCAGCAGGCTGCGCTGTTCCTGTGTTTCGACGCCCTCGGCGACGAGCCGCAAATTGAGGGTCCGAGCCATGGACACGATGGCTGCGACAATGGCGTGGCTATCGGGATCGTCGGTGATGTCCTTTACGAAGGAGCGATCGATTTTGAGTCCGTCGATGGGCAGGCGCTTCAGATAGGAAAGCGAGGAATAGCCTGTCCCGAAGTCGTCGAGAAAAAAGGTTCCTCCCGCTTCGCGCAGATTAAGCAACGTGGCCTCAGCCTTGCTCACATCACCCATGAGCATGGACTCGGTGATCTCAAAATACAATCTTCCCGGGCGCAACTCCGTATCCAGCAGGACCTCGCGCAGCGTCACGACCAGATCCGTCCCGGAAAACTGCCGCGAAGATATGTTCACGGACATGGACAGGTCATGTCCGGCATCCTGCCAGAGTTTGGCCTGCCGCGCAGCCGTACGCAACACCCAGTCGCCCAGGGGCAGGATGAGCCCCGACTCTTCGGCCAGGGGAATGAACTCTGCTGGGGAAATGAGCTTGCCGTCGCTGCGCCAACGTATCAACGCCTCGGCCCCGAGAATGTGTCCGCTCTGAATATGCACCAGCGGCTGGTAAAAGAGTTCGAACTCCTGCGCCTCGATGGCCTTGCGCAGCTTGTATTCCATGGAAATGCGCCGATGCGCGGCCACATCCATTTCCGGGGTGAAATACTGGTAATTGTTGCGTCCCATGCTTTTGGCCCGGTACATGGCCATGTCCGCGTTCTTGATCAGTTTCGGTCCCTCGGTCCCGTCATCGGGGGCGATGGTCAGTCCGATGCTGGCCGAGACGAAATACTCGACATCCCCATGATGAAAAGGCGCTTTCAGGGCTTCAAGCATCCGGTTCGCGATATGGCTGGCAGTGTCGACCGACTCGATCTCCGGCAGCAGAATCAGAAATTCATCCCCGCCCAAGCGGGCTAGGGTGTCTCCGCTGCGCAAAAGTTTTTCCATGCGGCGGGAGAGTTCGACCAGCAACTGATCGCCGACGCCGTGGCCCAAGCCGTCGTTGATGGTCTTGAAGTTATCCAGATCGAAAAAAAGAAGCGCAAGCTTGCCTCCGCTGCGCTCAAGCTGCGCCAGCGCCATGCGCAGTCGGTCGCCCAGCAGGATGCGGTTGGGCAACCCGGTCAGGGCGTCGTGCTGGGCCTGGTATTCCAGGGCGTCCTGTTGGCGTTTGAGCTCGGTTATGTCATGAAAAATGGAGACATAGTTGGTGGTCTCTCCTGCTTCGTTCTTGATCGCGCTTATGGTCAGCCATTCGGGATAGGACTCACCGCTCTTGCGACGGTTCCAGATTTCACCGGCCCAATGCCCTTCCTCCACAAGATTGGTCCACATCTTTTGATAGAAATGCTGCGGATGCCGGTCGGACTTGAGAATTCGGGGATTGCTGCCGACGGCTTCCTCGGCGGAGTACCCCGTGATAATCGTAAACCCGGGGTTAACCTGCTCGATTGTTCCTTCAGTGTTCGTGACCACGATGCCTTCGACTGTGTTTTCGAAGACCTTGGCGGCCAGCAGCAGTTTCTCTTCGGCCTTCTTGGCCATGGTGATGTCGCGCACCACCGCCAGATAAAATTCGGGATGCTCCCCCTGCCCCCACAGGGGAGAGATGGTCGCCAAACCCCAAAAGACGTCGCCGCCCTTGCGCACGTAGCGTTTTTCCAGCGTGATTTCCTTCTGCTCTTTTGTGACCAGGCTTTTCATGGCGTCCTCGGAGGCTTGCCAATCATCCGGATGCACGAGATCGCGGGGAGAAAGCGTGCTGAGTTCCGCAGCGGAATATCCCATCAGATCGGAAAATTTCCGGTTCACCTTGATAAAACGCCGTGAAACGCCCTCGAACTGCGCAACACCTACGCTCGCCATCTCGAAAAAAGCTCGGAAACTGCGCTCACTGGCAGACAGCGCCGCGGTGCGCTCAAAAACCTGTCTGCTGAGCCTTGCGTTGAAAAAGAAAAGTATGGCCGTAATCCCGGTCCCGACAAGCACGATAACACCCAGCACAATCAAGGTCATGCGGATGTTTTGCTCCTTGTCTGCCTGCAGACGTTGCTTGAATTCGGGATAGAGAAATTCGGACAGGTCATAATCCGGGCCCATCATCCCCAGCTTGACATAAAGCCCGGCTATATGCCGCCAGCGATCGGGATTCATATGACCGATCTCGACAAAATCCGGGCGGATCAGCCGGCGCATGGTCTGGGCTTCAAAGAGAAGATGCTGCAAAGAAAGCTGCGTGGAATATTGCGCGCGAATGAGCGTGGCAATCTCTTCGGGATTTTCCATGGCATAGCGCCAGCCGCGCTGCACCGCACGCAGAAAGGCCTCGATCCGCTCCGGATGCCCTGAGACCTGATCCTGGGTCGTGACCAGGCAATCGCCGTAGAAATCAACTCCGTAATTGATGGGCCTGATGAACGAAACGGGAACACCGCGCTCCTGCATGAGATATGGTTCGCTGGTCAGATAGGCGCTCATGGCGTCAACCCGCCCGGACACGAGATCCTCGATATTCCAGGAGTGCGGAACCTGGGTCATGCTCTCCAGGGAAATCTCCTCACTGACGAGCATGGCCATGCTTTCCGGATCAGTTGCGGAGGTCATCATGACGCGCTTTCCGCTCAAGTCATGCGGAGACTCGAGGCGTGACTCCTTGAGCGTCATCATGACGCTCGGCGAATGCTGAAAAATGGCGGCCAAGGCGACCAGGGGTTTGCCTTGCTGGCGTTTGATGAGAATCGCCGGGGAATCCACTGCAAATTCGGCCTCATTGGAGATCAGACTGGCAGACGGATCGATACCCGGTGAGCCCTCCAGCAGTTCGACCTGCAACCCCTCGTCCTCGAAATACCCCTGGGCCACGGCCGCGTAATAACCGGCAAACTGAAACTGATGTCGCCATTTAAGCTGCAGGCGGATTTTTTGAACAGAATTGGGCGCGGCATAAATGTTGCCGAAAGGCGCAAGAAAAAAACCGGCCACAACTAACACAGCAACAAGCTTCTCAAAACCGAAAAAAGGATTCGTTACGGCCCGGAAGGAAAGGTAGTCGAGACAAGAACGTGTACTCATGCTGCTAAACTTACCATGCCGTCACGACGGGTCAAGAGCAAACACGCCCTCGCTTTCCCGGGGATGGAGCTATTTTTCTGATGACCGCCGCAAACTTCCCGTGTAGGCGAGGCCAGACGCTTCTCACAGAGGATTCGACCGATGACCAACAACGACATTCTGCGCCGAATGCGCTATGCACTGAACCTGGACAACGCCGGGGTCATCCGGCTCTTTATCCTGGGTGGACACAGCCTGAGCCAGGAAGACCTCGACCTCTTGCTCAAGAAGGACGATGAACCCGGTTTCGTGGACTGCCCGGATGTGCTGCTGAGCGCTTTTCTTGACGGGCTGATCAAATCCAGACGCGGCGCTCAGGACACTGCCCCGGAAACGGCCGAGACGCTGAACAACAACCTGATCCTGCGCAAGATCCGCATCGCCCTCGAGCTCAAAGACTCGGACATGATCCGCATTCTGGACGCGGGCGGCATGGAGATCTCCAAATCCGAACTCTCTGCTCTCTTCCGCAAACACGGGCATCGCAATTTCGTGTACTGCCGGGATCAGCTGTTAAGAAAATTTTTGAGCGGGCTGGCGAAAATCTCGCGGGAGGAACTTTCATGATTGAATTTGGTAAAACAGCGACCCTGAAGGTCATGAAGCTGGTCACGGGCGGAGCCTTTCTCGACGGCGAGAACCTGGGCGAAGTTTTTGTGCCCAAGCGCGAACTCCCGGCAGGCACTACGGTCGGCGACAGCTTGAGCGTCTTTTTGTACCGCGACTCCGAGACCGTGCTCACAGGCAGCCTGACCAGACCCAAGGCCGAAGTCGGCCAGTGCGCCTTCATGAAGGTCGTAGCCGTGACCAAATCCGGAGTCTTCGTGGACTGGGGCTTGCCCAAGGACCTCTTTGTCCCGTCGAGCGAGCAGTACAAGGCGCTGGAGGAAGGCCGCTCCTACGTCATCCTCGTTTATGTGGACGAACGCAGCGGTCGTCTGGCGGGCACGGCCAAACTGCACTCCTATCTGAGCGAGGAAGGAAATGAATTCAAGCCGGGCCTGGAAGTGGACCTGCTCATCAGCGGCTTCTCGGAGCTCGGTTTCAAGGCCGTCATCAACAACACTCACCTCGGGCTGGTTTTCCGGGACGACGCCCCCGGCGAACTGCGCTACGGACAGCGCATGAAAGGCTTTGTCAAAGCCATCCGCCCCGACGGAAAGATCGACCTGTCCCTCTTGCCCCCCGGCATGACCGGCCTGGACATGCTGGCTGACCGCATCCTGGCCCACCTGGCCCAATGCGGCGGAAGCACCGAGCTGACGGACAAAAGCCCGGCCGAATATATCGCCGCCGCCTTCGGAGCCAGCAAATCCAACTACAAAAAAGCCCTGGGCCGCCTCTACAAACAAAAAAAAATCAACATCGAACCGGATCGGATTGTGCTGCTCTGATTGTATTTGCTTGTCCTTATGACAACAACCTACTGCGTGTTTTTAAATTGAATCGTCTTCATATCTTCCGCTGCCATGATGGCGGAGACCAAGTTGGACGTAACTTTGTCGGTATGCATTTCTGAACTCGAATCGCCAGAGAATCTACCCTTGCCTTTCTGTTTGAAGACCGCTGCGCCACGCTCTGCGTGTTGAAACTGAAAGGTTGCCCTACAAATCCGCACCAACCATCGCCGAGCAGCGCACCTGTCTTACATAACTGGCGGCAACCGGCCTGTTCTTCTTCCCAAATGCCACAAAGCGACGATATCCTTCCTGCGACCGCAGATTTGTCATACAAATTACTTGCTCCAAAGCGCGTGGCTACCATACTGTCGACAATTACGGTTCCTGCTGCTGTGCCTTACCGCAAAAAAAATTATTGAATATTCAACTATAGGCCATCCATGCCATCACAGGGCGACGTGCTAATCGCCACCACTCAACAAAAAAACGACGTAAGACAAAAGGCCATTGATATGGATAGAATAGAGAACAAAAAACTGCTCATTTGGGACAAGGAAACCATGCTCGAAAGGTTCCAGGGTGATGAGCTTCTGGCGAAAGAAATCCTTGCAGGTTTTTCTGAAGACCTTCCCTCGCGATTAGAGGGACTCAAGCGAGGCCTGAATGCCAAAGACATGGCCACCGCCGCACTCTACGCTCACAGCGTCCGCGGCGCGGCGGCAAATATGGGAGCAGATATTTTGCAGCATCTTGCCAAAGAAATGGAATTGGCATGCAACAACAATGATGTGGACAATCTGAACATAAATATTAAATTCCTCGAAGAAGCAGTTGAGGATTTTCTGAAAGAAATTTCAATGCATGAGAATTGAATGACAGTTGACGGGCAATGCAGACACGGCTGAACAGAATCAAATCGCCAGCCTTCAGGATCACAAACGTCCGGTAGTTTCCCGAAAGTCGAGAGTGCATTGCACTTCGGATCATTTCACGGACTGCAAGGGAATGCCCGACAGGCCGAACTTGACAGGGCACGGGATACGTGTTCTCGAACGCGTTCTTCGTGTTTTTTTTAAAGCGCTTGCCATCGCGGCAATCGTTCTTAAAATACTCGATACTTCTTTGAGGGGCCGCCCTGGTTTCGACGGGGATGATGAGGCCAAAGTTGCAGGTCGAGGTGCTGGGAGGTCCTCGTCAAAACCCAGCAGAAACATAATTGCCAATGACAATTATGACTACGCAATGGCTGCCTAGTAAATAGGTAACCCTTGCATGACGACCAAGGTCGTCACATCCGTGCGGTGGATGTCTGATAATCCGTATCCGGGTGGCAAACCCCATCAGGCTGGCGAAAGGTTACTGTCTGGATGACCAATCGCGAGACAAATTCCGGGCTGGCGCCAAGGAAGCCCGTTCAGGGGCTAACCGTGGAGCGAGAAGCAAAACCTGAACTAAACCTGTAGAAGCTTTGCGCGGAGCATTCTCGGACGGGAGTTCGATTCTCCCCGGCTCCACCATTTAGAAAAGACAAACCCGCCTCTCTGGGGTCATTCTCCGGGGTGACGGGTTTTCTTTTTCCCCTTGTTTCTAAAGGGTTTGCGCCCGTTTCACATCTTTCCAAAGCACCTCTCCGCACCATCGATTCTCCCCATCTTCCAGCCTTTCTTTCTCTGTTTGGCCCCTGATTCTCTGTTTTCTCCGGACCACGTCCGAAGCTCGTCCGGAAAGCTACATCCTTGATTGATATGGGTTTGCGGATGGTTGCCGTTTTTGGCGGTTGTCTTAGGTCATCGTTCGACGCCGCAACCGGACGTTTTTTTCGAAATCACCTGCATCGGCCGTGATAAGAAGCGTGGTCAACTCCGGTTTCCTGACCCCAAAGTAGAAAAGCCGACGCTGATGGTCGGCTCTCTGGGGTGGTCTCCGGTCCGGTCGTCAGTCGGTGGTGAAGCCGAACTGGCGGCGCTGCTCGGCCCAGTCCTCGGGAAAGGTCTGGGTCAGCTTGGCCAGCGAGAGCCCGTTGGGTTCCTCACCGTTGATCAGGGCTTCGACGATGTCGGGGGCCAGAGTCGTCAGCTTGAGGATGCGGGCCACATACGAGCCATCGACGTCGAGGGTACGGGCAAGCTCGCTGATGGACTTGATCTGGCCGGATTCGAGGATGTCGGCCCAGGAAAAGGCCCTTCCCAGCGCCTGGAGGATGGCGGACTGCACCGGTTCCTGCGCTCCGGTGATTTCTCCATCCAGGGCCTGGGGAGCGATGACCGTCTTGCGGCCGCGCATGCGCCGGATCAACATCGGGATGTGGATCTGCAGATTGCCGTTGTCGGCTACGGTAATGGTCGGCTTCATTTTCATCGGCTTGCCCTCCGTTCGGTGACTTCGCATGCCAGACCAGCCAGCTCGGCGATGAGCGTTGTCAGCCCGTTGGTGCGCAGCTCCATGTCGATTCCGGTCTCGCGGATCTCCACCTTGTCCACCAGGAGGCGGATGAGGCGGTTTCGCTCCACCGGGAAAAGGTCTTCCCAGAAACCCTCGACATTCTGGAAGGCCTCCGACACATCCTGTTCCGTGATGCTGTTCCCCTGGTAGGCTCTGCATCGCTCGCTCACATGGGTGAGTTGTTTCGAGAGCTCGACCGCCTGGCGGTTAACCGTCGTCAGCATCTCGGTCTTGCCCGGCTGATCGTTGCCGGGCTTCATCAGCTCAAGTGCCTGCTCTCGCGCCTGCGACAGCTCCATCTCGAGTTGGGCTTTCTGCTTGAACAGCCGCTCCCGCTCCGCCTGCTCGATGTCCCGGGCCGCGAAGAAGGTTTTGGCCACCAGCGTCGGCGTGCGAAACACCGCGCTCAACTGCTCAATCACGGCCTGCTCGATGTCCCCGGCGGGAATCCGTTTGAGCGGGCACCGGCTCACGGTCCGCTTGCTGTCCTTCTGGCAGATGTAATAGGTGTAGTGGCGGCCGTTCTTGCGGGCGTAGGTCGGTCCCATCGAGCAGCCGCAGTGGCCGCAGCGGATGACACCCTTCAGCGGGGCGACCATTTTGGTTCTGGCCATGGATACCTTGACCGGTTTGTTGTCCTCCAGGATGGCCTGAACCTTGTCCCAGGTCGCCCGGTCGATGATCCCTTCGTGCTCGCCGGGGTAGCTGCGGTCCTTGTGGGCGATCTCGCCGATATAGATCCGGTTGTTGAGCAGCCGGTAGATGTGGGCGGTGTTCCATTCGGAGCCCTCGCGCACCTTGCCTTTCTTGGTGGTCCAGGCCTTGGTGCGGTACCCCTGTTCGTTCAATTCCTGGCCCAGCTTCTTGGCCGAGCCGATCTGGATGAAGCGGCGGAAGATGTACTGCACCGTCCTGGCTTCATCCGGGTTGACCAGCAGCTTCTTGTTATCCCGGTCGACGTCGTATCCGAGGATGGGCACGCCGCCGCAGTATTTTCCCCGGCGCTTGGCTGCCGCCACCTTGTCCCGGATACGTTCGGCGATGACCTCCCGCTCGTACTGGGCGAAGGTAATCAGGATGCCGAGAAACATCCGGCCGGTGGGATCGGTGGTGCTGAAGTGCTGGGTGACCGAGACGAAGCTGACGCCCTTTTCGTTGAAGAGGTCGATCATCTTCATGAAGTCCAGCAGCGAGCGGGACAGGCGGTCGACCTTGTAGACGACGATCACATCGATCTTCCCGGCGTCGATATCCGCCAGCAGGCGGCGTAGCCCCGGACGCTCCATGTTCCCGCCCGAGAAACCACCATCGTCATAGCGATCCGGCAGAGCCGTCCAGCCCCGCATCCTCTGGGCTTCGATATAGTGTTCCGCCGATTCCCGTTGCGCATCCAACGAGTTGAACTCCTGTTCGAGTCCTTCCTCATGACTCTTGCGTGTGTAAATGGCGCAGCGCAGGGTCTTGTTCTTGCCCGGCGCGACATTGCTGTTATCAAGCATCCGAACCTCCCTCGGCTTTTCTGCCGTAAACCTTCTTCAGCCCGAAAAAGACTTTGCCGTTCCAGCGCGTCCCGGTGATCTCCCTGGCCACCGCGCTGAGCGACCGGAATGTGCGACCTTCGAACTCGTAGCCATCGGCAAGGACGATCACCTCATAGCGCCGGTCGTTCCAGATCCGCACCAGTCTGGTCCCGGGCAGGATCGCCTCGTTCGATTTCCGCTCCTCTGGGATGCGTCGATTGACAGTGGCGACCGGGTCCTCCTTAGCGGCCTGCTGAAGATGGACCTTGGCCTGCTCGGACAGCCCGCCGTAGAAAAGCTCCTGGATGCGATAAGCCAGCCGCTTGATGAGAAATTGCTTTTTGTACTGGGGCGGCTCTTCTCCGTAGAGGTCGAGCCATTTTTCCCGGAGCTGCTCCAGGGACATGGATTGCAGCAGGGCCATCTGCCGAAGGACCGAGTTTCGGGTTCGGTCCTGATTTTTGCCGCCGGTGGCGGCGTTCTGTAACTCATTCATTTTCAACTCCTTATTTTGGTTTCCGGACGAGTTGTCATGAATGAATGCTCTGTTCCGGCAATGAATCAAGTCCTTCTCCGAGCACAGGGGAAGAATCTTCGAAAGCATC
>Ga0180007_10001294_pt1 | contig 35165 bp, 29 predicted proteins | sample MM_PC_MetaG_FD_121122 | JGI IMG/M metagenome (GOLD analysis project Ga0180007, IMG submission 121122) | Groundwater microbial communities from the Aspo Hard Rock Laboratory (HRL) deep subsurface site, Sweden - MM_PC_MetaG | ecosystem: Environmental > Aquatic > Deep subsurface > Groundwater... | reverse complement strand
TGGGTGATTCCACCGGCGAGAGAACTCTTTATTGGGTGAGAGGTACTTCTTCAGGGGCCTATACTACTGCGCCGGTGATCAAAAGAGCATGGACCGACATTCTCCTTTTCCAATACCTGGGTGACATTTCTACCAATGACCAGACTTTTGTGATTACTTCAGAGGCAATCCGTCTTTCCGAAGGTTCTATCCAAATCGATGTTCCCAATCGCTACCGGGCGATTATGGAGACGGGGGACACTCAAGATTATATATTGTTCTATGACCGAGCTCAGAGTGATAGCAGTCCCAATCCTACTCATGAAATAGTTGGCCCCCATATAGTAGAGGCGACTGTAAGGTATTTGTTGCGGTGGGATGCCTCTAGGACAACTACTATTTTAGAATCGAGCAGTGTCCGTGTAAAAATAAGAGTTGAGGGTTGTTTTGATACTGCTGCCGGAGGAGCTTGCTTAACCGATGGAACGGATAAAATTACAGTTGTTGAGGATTACACGTTTACTACGGAAGGCATGTTTGTGGAAACAATGACTGACTTCCGAAGTACGGGAATAACCCTAGATACCGCTGTTGGTTTAAATGGATACGACTGGCTGGGAGTATATGCTGACGTAACTGATGCTGCTTTTGACGATACTGCTACCCCTACTATTCTTTACGGAGATGGAAGCACAGAAAGCAATACAAGCACTGACGGGGCAGTGTTTGAAGATTCCAATAAATATGTGGTCCTTCCCGGTACCGGCTCAGATACCTACCAGGATGCCTTTGTTGGTGTAATGCGAGCTGGTTGGTACGATGATACCGGTGGTTCTGATACTTGGGCTTGGGATGAAAACAATGTTATTTCCGGAGGAACAACCCAAGATTTGATTACTACCCGGGAACAAGATCATCTAACCATTGGTAAACACTATGCCAAGTGGTTTTTCCTGATGCTTGCCGAAGACGATCTGGATACTGAAGCCGAGCGGGAAGGCTATATCAATGACTTCAGAAACCCGGATATTTTGGATTTTACTACTGGGAGTGAGTGGAATGATGCGCCTGCCTCCCCGGGGTTGAAGTTTCCTTCTACTTTGGGTTATTACACTGAATGTGGGCTGGATTCTTCAATTAATGATTTAACCGCCTTGACTTGGGAAGCTTGGATATATGTTGAAGCTATTGACGCTACTAATCGTTCAATCTTTTATAAGAATTTAGCCACCAAACGGCTTAGAGTTAATGCTACTACTGGGTATTTAAGCGGATTCATTGATTATACTGATACGGATGCCGAGGCTGTTACTACGACTGCTATTCCGACCAAGCAATGGGTTCATGTGACCATGACTTGGAGTACTGCAGATAATATTGTTAGACTTTTTCAGAATGGAGTAAATGTGGCGACTTCCGGGGCAGGAGTTGGTTCACCTGGGAGTGATGCGCTTAGTAATCTTCGGTTTGGGGCTAACTTTTACGGGGTTCTGGATGAGGGGAGAATGTGGAGTACGGTGAGGTCAGCTAGTGATCTTCAACAAAATATGTATAAGGAGTTAACCGGCAACGAGTCTAATTTGGTGGGATATTGGAAAGTAGACGAAAATACGGGTACTACTCATTATGATGAAACAAGCAACAATAATGATTGTACCTTGTATGGTACACCCACCTGGACCACCGGCTTCATCCCTGACCACTACAACGAAGCCGAAGGAGTTTATACGGTTGAGGCTTCGGGCTCGCAAGTGAATTTGGATATTGATGGGGGAGCAAATGCTTCGACGGCTGTTGCCACCACGGCGGTAGTTGCCGGTGTTACCTCGATTACGGTTGGTTCAACTACCGGTTTTCCTACCGCTCCCAGCGTGGCCTATATTGACGGCGACAAGTTTTCCTATACGGGCACAACGGCGACTACCTTTACTGGTATCCCTGCCAGCGGAGAACTTTCTGTTATCGGCCATGCCATTGGAACGGTGGTTTCTTCAATGAACCGCCATAAACCGATGTACAAGATTAGAAAGTATCAATTGAATGACAAGCCTTCTTCAGTCACTATGGAGGGTTCAGGTCTGACCGAAGGGACGGATTATAATGTGGACTATGTGCCTATTTCCGACGCTTATTTTGCCGACGAGCTATTATGGTACTCAAGCTGTGAAAGCATTTCAGCCATATCTACTCCGGACGTGGGCACTACTTACAGCACAGCTACCATAGAATCAGATGATATTGTGCCCGGTAAATACGGGAACGGATTCCGGGTGAATGCTTCAGATGACGAAATCGAAATTACTGATATTAGTTCTAATTTTGACCAAATCAATGGCTCAATAGAATTTTGGTTTAAACCCAATTGGAGCCATACTGATGGATTACTCCATCACTTATTTAGAGCTAGAGATGCGGTAACAGGCGATTACTTGGCTTTATCTAAAGAAAATGCGGTTGATGGCAATGATTTATTTGTCTATGGAGAGCAAGGCGCCGCCGACTATTTCCATACTTTGATTGCTCCCACCGATTATTCCTTTACTGCTGGAGAGTGGGTACATCTTAGGGTTACTTGGGATTCAGGAGCTTCATCAGGCGAGACACTAAGAATATTTATTAACGGCCAAGAGCCAACCCATTCCCATAATGACGATTTTAAAAATACTTTTGATATTGATAATGGAACAATATATTTTGACAACACTAATATTAGTGACCATGCAGATGGAATTTATGACGAAATCATGATCTTTGGCGGCAGCGATGATGAGCCAACTACCTTAGCCCAAGGCGGCAATACAGCCGATTCTTCCGAATACCTTTTCTCCGAAGCCCAAGATTATACTTTGGACTTTGTGCCGGTTGATGCCTCAAATAGGGGGGAATATGTTTTCTTTAGCGCCGACTCTATGTTTTCGGGAGTGAATGTTGACCTTGAAACTGCTGGTGCTACCGGTGGAACTTTAAATCTAGATTGGGAATATTGGAACGGTACTGCCTGGGCCAGTCTTGAATCAATCACCGGCTTTACTGATGGTACCAGCAACCTCACTCAAGACGGCGCGGTTTATTGGACCGCCAATCCGACTAACTGGCGCAAATACTCAGTCAATGGTTCGACCGACCTTTATTACATCAGAGCCTCGCTTAATGCTTCATCAGGAACCTACACCACCAGTCCGGTAGAGAATTTAATTAGAACCGATATGCTGATTCTGCAGTATCTTGCCAATGTGGCTAGTACTGATCAGACCTTGGTGGTTATTCCAGAAAGGTTATGGTTGTTGATGAGCGTGGTATTTTTTGTACCCGGAGCTTTGCGCAAGAAAAGAAAAAAGCATAAGATGGTTAAGTAACTTAAGTATCTTAGGAGCCCCGAACCAGAGCAAGCTCGGTTCAGGGCAGGACTTACGATGCAACCCTACAAAAAACTCTTTACATATTGGTTCGCGCTGATTATTTACGACCTAACGGTCGAGTTTTGTGAGCGTTGGGTCAGGAGTTGGAAATTAAAGGAGCAGATGAATGGCGCCGCCCGTAGCGGCAAACAAAACATTGTTGAGGGCTCAGAGGGGATGGCTACCAGTCTAAAGACAGGCATTAAGCTGACTAATGTGGCCAAGGCTAGTATTGAGGAGCTTCTGGGAAACTTGGAGGATTTTCTGAGACAGCGGAAACTTTCGCAGTGGTCTAAAGACGATCCGCGTGTGCGAGTGTTTCGCGCGCGGAGCGCGCGAATCGTAAGAAACTTAAGTATCTTAAGAGACTTACGCGAGCCAAAAGCGCAAGCGCTTTTGGCCCGGCTAAAGCTGCCCAAGGACCCTGAAGAAGCGACTAACCTACTGTTAACTCTATGCCACCAGGCCACTTACTTATTGTATAGGCAAGTAAAATCGTTGGAGAAAAAACACGAAACTGAAGGTGGTTATGCCGAGAACCTCTACCATCGCCGCTTGCGCGCGAGGCGTGTTTCGTAAGAAACCTAAGTATCTTAAGTAACTTACGCCTTATGCATAAAAAACAAACTTTTCTCACAATTTTCATCCTCGCCGCGGTAATTTTGGCAATACTGCCTTTTGTGACCACTCTTAACGAACTGATGACCCGCATCGTGGAAAGTACTAGGCTGTATCAGATTATTGAGAAAATAATCGTGCCCGGAGAGGTTAAACTTATTGGAGTTTTGCTTCTTCCCTTTAATCTGGATTTTGTTGCCGTGCCCGATGGGATGATTATAAACGATATTTATGTGCATCTTTCCTGGAACTGTATCGGCTGGCAGGGGATGTTGCTGTTGCTTGTTACTTTCATTGGTGGTTTGCAGGGCAATTTTACGCGCTGGTCCAAGGTAGAGGCGATTATTATTGGCATTTTAGGAACTTTCGTGGTTAACTTGGTTCGTATGGCGATTACAGTTCTACTTGCTATTTATAGCAGTCAGCTTTTTGCTATTATTTTCCACGACTATTTTGCCGCTTTTGTTTTTATTGTCTGGTTGCTTTTTTACTGGTGGTTTGTGTATGGATATGTACTGATTACTGAGGAAGCATAACGAATTGATTACGGTCGAGTTGTTTTCTACTTTTCCGAAGCAGGTTAATTGGTTACCTGCGCTTTGATTTTTCTGCTTGACACTCTACCCTACTCCTTGTAGGCTTAGGGTGCGGGTTTAGAGTTATCTTACAGGTTTGACATTTTGGTTAGTTATGGGTAGTATGCTGGGTTGTAAGTGTGGTATCATTGTTAAACGAGTGTATAATGAATGGGTTCGCAAAAACTGAAACCCAAAAAGCTAATGAAGCTAATGAAGCTACAAAGCTGTTTTCCGCCATGTCTCTAAACAAAGACAATAAGACCAAAATAATAACAGATTTTAAAGTACATTCGGACGATACCGGGTCGCCGGAGGTACAGATTGCCCTATTGACAAGTAGAATTGGTTCACTTACCGAGCACCTTAAGGAGCACCGGCACGATAATCACTCGCGCCGCGGATTACTGCGAATGGTTGGCAGGCGCCAGCGGCTTCTTAAATATCTCAGGAGGAAAAGTCTAGAAAGGTACAAAATGGTGATGGAAAAGCTAAAGTTAAAGAAGAGTTGACCGGTTGGGTTGGGAATCATCTTTCGGGTTTTTCGGTCGGTGTTTGCTGGAAAATATCTGCTGTATCCCCACGAAGTTAATTTGTTAACTAGTTAACTGGTTAATTAACCAATTAACCAATTAACTGTTTTGTTAAGTTGTTTGGGGGCTTGTGATATAATTCTCCAATCTTATGAATTCAAAAGTTATCGAAAATAGTATCAATATTTCAAACCAGGAACTTACTCTGCAAACTGGCAAACTGGCCGAGCAAGCGAATGGGGCAGTTTTAGCCAGTCACGGCGATTCTACTCTTCTAGCTACTGTGGTTTTTTCCGATAGTGGAGAAGATCGGGGTTATTTGCCTTTAATAGTTGATTATGAGGAGAAGTTCTATGCTGGCGGTAGAATTAAAGGTTCTCGTTTTGTTAAACGTGAGGGTCGCCCTTCAGAGCTGGCAATTTTGAAAGCGCGCGCAATTGATCGCTCCATTCGTCCTCTTTTCCCTAAAGATCTTCGTAGTGAAATTCAGATAATCGTTACCATCTTGTCGTTTGAGCCAGGACACGACTTAACCTTTTTGGCTCTAACCGCAGTTTCTGCTGCGCTAAAAATTTCTGGTCTCCCTTGGAAGGGGCCAGTAGCGGCAGTAAAGATTGGTCTCAACGACGGCAACTATCTTCTTAATCCACGAGGAGCGGAATGCGAGTTTTCTGACTTAGATTTACTATTGGTAGTTTCCAGGGAAAGTATGCTGATGCTCGAAGTTAAAGCCGAACAGTCTTCGGAAGAGAAGGTTATCGGAGCAGTGCAGTTTGCCCAGCCGCATTTAGAGACAATGCTAGACTTTATTGAGGATTTTACCTCTAAAGTGGACACACCGGTTGTTGATTATAAGCCGCCGGAGATTGACCTAAAAGTCAAAGCGCAAGTCATTAGTTTTGTGCAGGATAATTTTCCTGAAGACGGACTGCACCAAGACCACTCTGTGCGTGATGATGCGCAGGAAGAATTTCGAGGACTTCTTTTTGAGAAGTTTGAGGGCAAGATTGGAAAGAGTCAGATGAATGAGTTGTTTGATGATCAGCTAAAGCTAACGATGCGCCGGCGCGTTTTGGAATCAAATAAGCGTTTTGATGGACGTGCTTTGGATGAGGTTCGACCTTTAGAAATTGAAATCGGTCTACTTCCGCGTGTTCACGGTTCTGCTTTATTCAAGCGTGGACAGACTCAAGTCCTCTCGGTGGTTACATTAGCGTCAACATCCTTAGAGCAGTTAATTGAGACAATGACCGGTGAAACTACCCAGAGATACATTCACCATTATGAGTTTTTGCCCTTTAGTACCGGGGAGTGTGGGCGTTTAGGCTATCCCCGTCGCAGGGAGATTGGTCATGGGGCGCTGGCGGAGACTGCTTTACTCCCAGTGATACCTTCCGAAAAGGAGTTTCCTTATACTGTTCGTGTAGTTTCCGAAGTTTTATCCTCGGCTGGTTCAACATCGCAAGCTTCTGTTTGTGGCTCATCGTTATCTCTCATGGATGCCGGTGTGCCGATTAAAGCCGCTGTTGCAGGCGTAGCCATGGGCTTAATAAGCGAAGGGGATAAAAATCTTATTCTTACCGATATTGCGGGCTTAGAGGATTTTTATGGCGACATGGATCTGAAAGTTGCGGGAACGGAAAGTGGCATTACAGCGATGCAGATGGATGTAAAAACAGGCTGTATGAATATGGATTTGCTTACCAAGGCACTAAAACAAGCACGTACCGGACGTTTGCATATATTGCAGGAGATGAGTAAGGTGATTTCTTCTTCTAGGGAAAAACTTTCCGAGTATGCGCCGCACATTATAACTGTTAAAGTCAATCCAAGTAAGATTGGTAAAATTATCGGCCCGGGCGGCGGAACAATTCGCGCTATCCAGGAAGAAACAGAAACAGAAATTGATGTTAGAGATGATGGGCGGGTAATGATTTCGGGGAGAGATCTTGATAAAGTGGAGCAAGCGCAGAAATGGGTAGCTAGTTTTGATCAGGAGGCCAAAATTGGGGAAATTTATGATGGCAAGGTAACGCGGGTTCTTGATTTTGGTGCTTTTGTAGAGATCCTCCCGCGTAAAGAGGGAATGGTGCACATTTCCGAAATTACCGATCAGTTTATTGATAAGATTCACGATCATATCAAAGAAGGTGACAAGGTGAGAGTTAAAGTGATTAATATTGATGACCGCGATCGTATTAATTTGTCGATAAAGCAGGCGAAGTGATCAGGTGGTTAGCTTTTTAGCTTCACTAGCTTTTTAGGTTTCAGTTTCTAGTTGTTAGTGGTCAGTTAATGAATAGTTAATGAAGTAGTTAATGAAGTAGTTAATGAGTTGTTGACTAATCGTCAAATGGCCATCATTAACATCATTAACCCATTAACCCATTAACCCATTAACCCATTAACTCATTAACAATCCCCTCTTGCGGACCACTAATTCTTCCGGAAGATCTTTCAAGAATCTTGAGGGTGGGAATATTCTCTGTTGGCCGAAATATAATCTACTTTGGGTGTGGGTTAAAAATAGTCTTTCGCGTGCACGGGTGATACCTACATAGGCGAGTCTTCTTTCCTCTTCTAGCGCCGTGCGTTCCATTAAGGAGCGGGAGTGCGGCAAGAGACCTTCTTCCATACCAATAATAAAAATTACTGGGAATTCCAGTCCTTTAACTGCGTGCAGGGTCATTAAGTTAACCGCGCTTTCTTCACGATTGGTCAACAGGGACTCATTCTTTCGGGTTGATATTTCCGTTCTTTCCATTAATGAGACATTTTCTAAAAAGGCGAATATGGATTCTTCCGGTGAAAGTTTTGCAAAAGATTGAGCTACAGACTTAAGCTCCAACACATTTTCCCATCGTGTTATCCCGCTCTCAGTACCGTCATCAAGATACTCTTTAAAATTAATACGTTCTAGCAAGTTATCAATCAAATCTACAATGTTTACACGCTTGCTTTTATGCCGATAGGATTCAATGAGCGCTTGAAAATGTTCCAGTTTAGGGCCGCCTTGCTTTAGAGTAACTGGGCCTATACCTCGCGGAGGGGTGTTAACGGCCCGCTTAAAACTAACACCATCTTTAGGGTTAGCAATTAGTCTGAGATAAGCCAGAATGTCTTTAATTTCCTTGCGCTCGTAGAAGTGAACGCCGCCGACTAAACGATAGGGCAGGTGTGAGTGCAGAAAAACTTCTTCCAGCGCCCGTGACTGAGCGTTGGTGCGGTATAAAACGGCAAAGTCGTTCAAATCATAGTTGCGCAGTTTCTGGATTTGATGGATTACGAATTGGGCTTCATCTACATGGTCAATTGCATAATAAATTACGATAGGCTGGCCTTGTTCATTATCTGTCCAAAGATCCAGGACAGGATGGGCGTGACGGTTAGTTTTGATAACTTGCGTGGCCGCAGACAATATCGTCTTGGTAGAACGATAATTCCTTTCCAGATGAAAGATTTTGGTTTGAGGAAAATCGCCCTTGAATTTAAGGACATTGCCTAAGTTGGCGCCACGGAAGGCATAAATGCTTTGACTACAGTCGCCAACGACGCAGAGATTTTGGGTGTCCCCTATTCCGGTCAATAGTTTAGTCAAAGTGTACTGGGCTAAGTTAGTGTCCTGATATTCATCCACCATCAAGTAGCGGAATTTGTTTTGGTGCTGGCTCAAAACCTCGGGAAATTCTCTAAATAACTTTACAGTTTCCATAATTAAATCGCCAAAATCCAGAGCCTCATTTTCCCTAAGCATTTTCTGGTAAACAGGATAGATTTCAGCTGCTAGCTCCTGATAATAGCCGCGTGCGTATTGAGCGTATTTCTTAGGGCCGATGAGTTCGCATTTGGCTGAAGAGATAAAGCTCTTAATGGCAGCAGGCTTGAGACTTTTAGACAGCTTTAGTTTTTCAATAACCTGTCTGATGAGTGAAAGTTGGTCTGCAGTGTCGTAAATAAGATAGCGTGATGACAAGCCGATGTGTTCGCCGTTAAGACGTAGAATTTGGGCGCAAGTAGCATGAAAAGTGCCGATGTGAGGGTGAGTAGCCGGATAGGTCGCAGGAGTAGCGGGAAAGGCGCCCAGAAGTTTATGGACTCGCTCCTTCATTTCCCCGGCGGCTTTATTAGTAAAAGTTACTAGCAGAATATTTTGTGGGTCTATACCTTGATCAATAAGATAGGCGGTGCGGTGGGTTAATACGCGGGTCTTACCGCTTCCGGCCCCGGCCAGAACCAAGCTCGGTCCATCCATATGTTTTACTGCCGCCTGCTGCTGGGAATTAAGAGAAGAAAGAATTGCATCGGACACGCATAGAATTTTATCATAGTTTGATATTGGCCTATATATTTGTTTCCACTCCCTATGATTGAGCCTTTCTTAAACGATGGACGTTTAGATGGCTTTTGTTAAGGCGTAAAGTCTTGGAGGATTATAAATTCTGATTGAGCATTGCCCTATTGGCCCTGGTAGCGACGTTGTTAAACGATGAACGTTTATGTAGGCTGGGGTGATTGAATTTAGATTTGTCAGTGTGCAGTCCATAGTATAACATTATCTCCCTGCTGGGTGCAAGTTTGTTAGCGCTTAAGTAGCTTACTCAATTTGTCGTAGGATAGTTTTCGACTCTTCCGAATTTGCCAATCTCGGCTGGGCATAATCTTCTATTATTGTCGGTATACTTTCGTAGCTGAAGTTCTTATCCTTATCAACTACTATTTTGACTAAAATGCCTTGTCTTGTCTTTTCCGACCACATCTGGTCAAAAATTAAATTTCCTAGTCCATAAAAGATAACGCCGTCCTGATAATCTTCATATTTTTGTATCCAATGGGCTTGATCTCCGGCAACAATGTCTACACCCCAGTCGACAAGCAGGTGTCCCATGCTAACTTGGTCGTCAGTGGGCTGGTGAGTGTATTCTGGCCCCCAGTTAGGCATGGCGATGATGATGTCGGTGTGGGGGGTTAGTGACTTGATAATTTCACTAACCTTCTGTTCATTCCACCAGGCGACACCGGTGGAGTCTTCTTTTGCGGCGGGAGATGTGCCGGCTACGGTATTAAAGGAGAAGAAACCAACCTTTAGAGTCTCCTCTGTTGCTCTGCATAGCTCTGTAGGAGCGGCGCATGGTACTCTGTTAACAAGTTCGATAATCTGTGGCTGGTAAGCTTCAGCAGAATCTTTCCCTGCGCCAGTGAAAAGAATATTATTCTTGTTAAGTACGTCCAGTGTGTACTCAATACCATCAATGCCATAGTCGCCGAGGTGATTGCCTGCCAAGCTGACTAAATCTATGTTATTAATAGTCAAGCCATTGACATAGGCTGTTTGAGAACAAAAAACGGGTTTGTCGGAAACATAAGGGCAGTCTTCAACAAAAGCCGACTTAAGATTAATGATAGTTAAATCGGCCGATTGGGTTAAACGATCAATTTTCTCCCATGGGTAATTCACATTTTGATATTTGCGGATGCGCTCATCCACCCCGCGAGACAATACTACTGTACCCCCAATTAAAATTTCCCAGTTGGCGGGTTCGTCATCGTAAGTAGTTACTACTAATGTTTCCGGAGGGAGAAGATCGTAGATCTCTAAAATATCTTCATTATAGTGATAGACGCATCCGAGACCGAAGTTGGTGCCGATTTTCTCTGGCTCGTTCGTCCCGTGAAATGCCCGCGTAGTTTCAATAAATTGGTTCTTGTCCCAAACCTCCAGAAACAATAGTCGTGGGCCGTAAATGCCGCCTAACCCAGAGTCTCTAATCTCCCCTACTCTCCAAATTCCTTCGGGCATTTCATTTTCTCCAGCGCCGGTGGAAATGGTGTAGGTTTTAATCAGTTCTTTGTCTTTAAATAAGTAGTGTTTTTGTTCGGGAATACTAATAACGGAAAGATATTCGGTTAGAGCCAATTCCTGTGGAATCTTGGCACGCCAATTTTTGTAGCAAGGATCAGTCAAGCGCTTGGTGTAGTTGGCGTTAGGCGTGGGATTGGGAGTCGGGGTCAGCGTCAGCGTCAGCGTCAGTGTTGATGTCGGGTTTGGGGTGGAAGCTATGGGCGGTTGGAAGTCATACAGAATTTGGTTTTCTTTTAAATTTTGCGCCATGAAAGAAAGATGGAGAGTGAGAATAACAAGACAAATTAGCGCCAGAGACCGGATGTGGCTGTAGTTGATGACCATAATCCGATTTTAGCACATTAGCTTCTCTGGGAGGTGTTGCAATCGGAGTTGGAACTTGAGAACGTACCATGTGCTTATCTAGTATGATAGACTAGTTTATCATACCAACTAGCTGACTTTTTGTGGGGGGGGATGTGTTTTTACTAGGGATAGTTTTAGTATGATACACTAGTGTATCATACTAAGAGTGAATTGGGGTTGATTCGGCGGCTATCTTTTTAAAAAGTTTCTCCTACTTTTTGCGCGAGTTCGACTAATCTGCAGGTGTAGGCGTATTCATTGTCGTACCACGCAACGACTTTAACTAAGTTTTCATCTTTAACATTCGGGAGGTCCAGAACTTCGGTTAAAGGAAGATCAATAATGGTTGAGATTGGTAGTCCAATGATGTCACTTGATACAAGGCCGTCCGGATAGCACTCTATTATTCCTAAATATTCATTTTCGGATTCGTTAATAAGCATATTATTAATTTCCTCGGCAGTCGTTTCTTTGGACACTTGTGCGACTACTTCTAAAACTGAGCCGTTAATTACGGGCACTCTAAAAGCAGACCCACTCACTTTACCTTTTAGGTCCGGAATGATGCGTTCCACTGCTTTGGCCGCTCCTGTGGATTGGGGGATAATAGAAGCAAATGCAGAACGAGAGCCTCTTAGGTCTTTCATTTTGTTATCTAGCAAACTTTGGGTAGAGGTGATTGCGTGTACAGTGATTAGTTGGGCCTTTAATATTTGATAATGGCTGTGCAGTAACTGCATTAGCGGGCCAGCGCAGTTAGTGGTGCAGGAACAGTTAGCTATTACCTGGGGCTTTTCTTTTTGTTCTTTCCAATCTTTATAGGAATCGGTACCGATAACAATGCTGGTTCCAGCACCCTTGCCATTGGCGGATATGATTACTCTTTTTGCCCCAGCTTTAATGTGGGCTTCTGCTTTACTAAACTCGGTAAAAGCGCCGGTACATTCCAGAACAATGTCTATGTCAAGCTCGCCCCATGGTAAATTGGACGGGTCAGCCTCAGCATAGAAAGGAATTTCTCTGCTCCCTACACGAAGGTGAGTGCCGTTTTTGACTAGTTGGACTTGATCCGGATAAGTCCCGTAAACTGAGTCGTGTTTGAACAAATAAGCAGAGGTTTCGTCAAGACCGCCTAAGTTGTTAATGGCGACAACTTCAATTGCGTCACGTTTGAACTTCTTGTTTAAACGAATACGCCCCCAGTCGTGGGGTGAGATTATGGTTTTGAGGGTGGTCCGGCCAATACGACCAAAACCGTTGATTGCGATTTTCATGAGTGTCTAGTTCAAAAATTTAGCGATCCACTCTCTAAATGCACTTTCCCCAATTGCTCCCATTTTTCTATCAACTTCTTTCCCTTCTTTCAGAATCACAAAAGTGGGGATACTCATAACGGAAAATTCTTGCGCCTTGGCCTGATTTTCCTCGATATTTATTTCTTCCACCTCCAGCTTGCCTTTAAATTCCTCTTTTATTGTTTCAACAACAGGAATCATTAGCTGGCAGGGCGGACACCAAGTGGCGGAGAAGTCCAGGAGTTTTAGCATGGAAAAATGCTAACATATTGAGACGAGTCTAAACAAGAGGGAGTTTCTTGTGCTTGAAATAGGGTTTAACCCTGTCAACTTTTTTATTTTATTATAGTGACAGGGTTAAACCCTCTATCAGTTCAGGCTGTTGACAGTACTGTTGGGCATATTGTACTATCAAAAGTATAAATGGACGATAAAAATGAAGGGACTGATAATTCAAACATGCCCGGTTTTTCCGCAACGCCTAGCATAACAGGTAGTGGCATGGTGACTCCGCCGCAAGTTGGCAGCGTCGCTGGAAATGCGCCCGACTCGGAGTTGTCTCGAATTCAAGAGCCAGCGCAATCGGCAGTGTCGCCAGAAGTTCCGTTTCAGTCACAATCATCCTTTGAGGCGCCCCCCCTGCAGTATCCGCTTAACCAACCGGTAGCCTCGACACAACCGCAAGTTCCTATCCTTTCATCACAAGTTGTTCCACAGCCATTCCCCCAGTCTGGTTTCGAATCGGTGCCTGGTACTGTTAAAATTTCTGAGTTCAAGAGACAAAAGTTTATTAAAAAGTCCCATCAGATAATCCTTTACTGTTTGGGTTTGCTGGAAGGGTTTCTTGCTTTAAGACTTCTCTTTAAATTGCTCACGGCCGCTACTTCCAGCGAAATAGTCCTTTGGATTTTTGAAGTTTCGGATGTATTTGTAAAGCCTTTTGCCGGTATCGTCCAAAACGCCGGTCGGGGGGCTCATATTTTAGATTTTACTACCCTTATAGCCATGGGTTTTTCTGCTCTTGTTGCCCTAGCTCTTTCTGGATTAGTTAAGCTATTTGCCCCTACCGCCCCGCAGAAAGTGTGGGAGGAGTGAAGTTTATGTTTTTAAAGCCTAGTTTACTTTCCAAGTCTATCTTCAGAATATTTGTTTTTTCGCTTACGGTGTTTATTTTTCTCTTTTCTCCTAGCGCGGTGAGCGCCCAGTTGTGTGAAGGAAACCCTCTGTGTGATCCTGCTACGGCGCTCGACGAGGCGGTTAAATTAGTCGTAAGAATTATTAGTTGGATGCCATATTTTGCCGTTCTGGCGGGAATAATTTTTCTTATTATCGGCGGATTCAAATACACTACTGCGGGTGATGATGTGAAACAGGCGGAATTGGCGCGGTCAACGATAATTTATGCTCTTGCCGGTATTGCTCTTTCTGCATCTATACACCTTATTATGAGAATTTTGGTTCAAATTATTCCAGGATTGGATTACTACTTTACTTTTTGATCGGCTACAAGTAAAGCGGTGCTCTTGTTCGTGTTTAGTATAGTTTCCCACAAAATTTTATTTAAGTTATTGTCAATTTCTCCTGATGAAAGTGTTTGGGCTGGTAGAAATGCTGGTAGATCTGCGGTTAAGACAAAGCTTTCTCCTACTAAACCCGCTTGTCGGCGCACGGTTAACTCATAGGTGTTCTTATCTTTAAAGCCGACTTCCGGCGGCAGGTTGTATTTTAAAGTTATTTGATGAGATGAATTGACGGGAACCTCAACAATCCCAGAAAAGACTTTGTATTCAAATTCGGTGTAAGGTTCAAGCTGGGAAACAAATCCCTCGGCCTCTTGTAGTTTGGCATATTTGGGAACATAAATACGCACAAAGTTTTTGTAGTCGCCACCGGGCCAAGTGCCGGATGTGCCGGTGTGAGTCCATTTAACAGTTAAAACCCCACTTAAATTCCCCTCTCTGTCAATATCCAGACGATAGTTTGTTTTTCTGTTGACCCAAAAGTTAGCTTTGTTGCCGCCGATATTTGAGTCAACGACCGCGATAAAGTCTTTTTCTACAGGCAAAGGCTTTAGGTTCCCATTCCATCCTAATTGACTATAGGCGTCGGCAAGCTCGCTTGAGGAAGAGAATAAATAGATGTCGTTTCCGCTCAGACCTTCTCCGAAAGTTGTGACAACTGCTTGCCAGGCTGATTTATTAAGTCCTAAATTAGTATCGGTTGATGCGCTAAGTAAATTGGCTAAAATTTCTTGTGTTAAAGCGGTTAAGAATCGTTTTTTCTGGTCCGAACCGGGTGTAAACCCAACTTCGCTATGAAATTCAGCCCTTTCAAACAGGTTGTCGGCAGAGATTCTTTCTTGATAGTCAGGTATGGAGACCGGTCCCATTTGTGCTAATAGGTTCTGTAAAGTTGAAAGATTAATACCGATGACACTTTTCACTTTTTCCTTAGTAGCTTGCTCGTAGAGTGAAATGATCTTTGAGGCACTGGTCGCAAAATCCGGCCACCAGTTAGCATCGCGAATACCTAATTCATCAACACCCAAGTTATCTTGTAAAGGCTGTGGCGCGGGTTCTGTGTTTTCCAACAGACCGTCAGGATTGTAAATGTCGTCAACTTTTAAGCGGGTTAGTTTTCCCCGGACCATGTCTGCGACGGCGTAACTGCCAATAAAACCTCCGGTGGCGCGGAGTTCGCTATTATTCTGAAGTAAAATTAAGAAGGTATGCGGCTCATCTAGGCCAAGAAGAATGGGGGTTTGTTTTAACAGAACTTGGGCATTGGGTAGATTTTGGTTAAGATTGGTTAAGAAAGATTTCCCTTCTTCTGCCATATGCTTTAGTGATTCCGGAAAAATCGACAGATCCGTTCCGTCTATCTCCGTTTCGGCAAGAGTAAATCTTTGAGTGGCAGAATCAAAATTAAGAATAATGTTATTGATAAGTATTTCGACGGTTTCCTTAATCTCTTTGTCTTCTTCGCCTCCTAGTGGTGGAGATGCGGATTGCACAGTGCTAAGTAGTTCCTCGGCCGATTGAAGGGCTTCTACAGATAGATATACTCCTTCAATGGCAAAAGAGCTGGCCGAAAGTAGTTGCTGTGTGACTTGATAGCGCTCTTTCTGACCCAAAAAGTATGTTAGCCACCGTAAGGAATCTAAATTTGTTTTGAGTGCGGCGGTGGATTCTTGTAATTTTAAAAGTTCGACTGATGCTGTTTGTGTATCACCGATTTTGAGAGCCGCCCAGGCAGATTTAGCAGTTTGCCAGCTATTGAACGATAAGTAAAGAGGCCGGGCTATGGGCGCCAGAAAGAAACACACGATCGTAAGAAAAACAAAGATGCTTTTTCGCCAGCGTTGCCATAATGAAGGACGCTTAAGGCTTTCGAGATAGCCCATTTCAGCTGCCTCTTCGGGTGTGTGTTTTTGTGTTGAAGTAGCAGGAACTGTTTTTTGCGCGGGGCTAAGCGTCGCTGAGTTCTGCCTAGAATCATGAGGGGCTGTAGTGGCTTTACCTTGCTCTTGTTTTTTTAAATCTAGCCATCCGTGTGTTTCTGTTGTAGGATCGGTTTTGTGGGGTGGCCTAGGAGTTTTAAGAACCTCCTTTAGCCGAGTTCCCAGAGATGGTTGAGGCAGTGAGGGCTGGGGTGGGGTTGTTTCCAATTCTGGTTGGACCAGTCTTTCGGTAGTTTTCTGCAAAGTTGCTCGGTATTGTGAAAAATTCCTTTCTTTTTGTGTAGGGCTCCCTGTGGAAGGGGAGACAGGCGTTTCCTCTCCAGATGGTTTTTCCTGAGGCTCGGCGGGTGGGACTATTGATGGGAGAGCGTTGAAATAGTCGCAGGTGCGCTTGAAACCATCTTCTAGAGTGATTTTGGCTTCCCAGTAAAGGTCCTTCTTACTGCGCGAAAGGTCGATTTGCGGCGGCTTAAGGGCGGCGCTGATTTTAGGGGCGGATTCGTGATCAATTTGGCGTGGTGGTGTGTCAATATGAGCTAAAGCATGGGCGGTTTCTAGTAAAGTTACTTGTTGTGGCTGAACAAAGTAGAAAATGCCTTGGCTGACAACTTCTGGAGGGGCGAAGATTAGTTTTACCAAACCATAAATAGTATCGCTAATATAAGTTAGATAGAGATGATCAGAACCATCGCCATAAACAGTCAAGTTTTGCCCTGCTAAAAATTGGGCTAGAAGTTGAGCAAAGGGTGTACCCCGATTCAGGCTCATGTGGGGGCCATAAATTTCCGACAAACGGGCAATGCGAATGTCGGTGTTGTAGAGTTGGGCATATTCATGGCAGAGATTTTCGGCATAGCGTTTGGCTTCGGCGTAGGTGAGGCGGTCCTCCAGATCTCCGCCGTTAAAATAATGGGTTAGACTGGTGGTTGAGGCCAACCCTTGGTAAATATTAATTGTTGAAGCAAAGATAAAGGCAGATTTTTTGTCCAAGCTTAAGTCAAGCAGATTTTTAACACCGAATGAATTGGTTAGAAGTTCGTTGAGTTGTAAAATCCCACGCTCGGCACACGCTTCGATATTAGCTAAATGAACGATGTGGGAAATATCCTCTTTATAAAGAGCGGCCGGTAAGGGCTGGTTGATATTGGCTTTAAAAAAGCTGAAGCGTGGATATTTGTAAAGCTTGGTGATGATGTCTTCTGATCCGGTGATAAGACTATCAATGCCAATAACAGCAATATCGGAGATGAGTAAAGATTCTGCTAGATGATAACCGACAAAGTTAGCCGCTCCAGCAATGAGAACGGTGGCTGAAGTATAATTTATTTCGGGCAGGTTTTTATCTTTCATTTTCTCAATATTAAATATATCACATTGAAATATAAGGCGCTATGTGCACATGGTGCGAAGAATAAATAAGAATGTTCACCTCACTTATAACCCAAGAAGGGTGGTGTGTTCATTATGCAGGTTCGTGCAAGATTTGATTGCTTGGTTTGTGTTTTTGCTTTTGTGGTTGTAAAATAATTTAAAGCTGTGGATTTAAATCAAGACCTCTTTTCACAAAAGTCTAAGTTTGCGGGAGCTGACCGTACTCAGACGGAACCTGGCCGTCCCTTGGCGGATTTATCTCGCCCTCTGGCGGATAGGATGCGGCCGCAATGTTTTGCTGAATTTGTGGGGCAGGAGCATTTGGTGGGCAAGGGGATGCCCTTGCGTTTGGCGGCGACCAAAAATAAGTTATATTCAATTATTCTTTGGGGACCGCCTGGGTGTGGCAAAACAACATTGGCGAGAATACTAGCAAGGGAAACCGGAGCGCACTTTGAAGAGTTGTCGGCTGTTTCCGGTAAACTGGCAGATGTTCGGCGAGTGGTGATAGCGGCAAAAAAGCGTCGTCAGATAAATGGCCAGAAAACTGTTCTGTTTATTGATGAAATACATCGTTTTAACAAAGCTCAGCAGGATGCCTTTTTGCCTCATGTAGAGAAGGGGGAGATTGTGTTAATCGGTGCGACTACGGAAAATCCTTCGTTTGAAGTTATCGGTCCCCTACTCTCTCGCAGTCAGGTTTATACGCTTGAGCGTCTTACTTCCGAAGAGCTTAAAAAGATTGCCCGTAAAGTTCTGCGGGATAAAAAGCGCGGCTTGGGAAATACAAAACTAAAATTTGCTTCTAAAGCGATTGATTTTCTTTGCAATTTTGCTAATGGCGATGCCCGCATCGTATTAAACACATTGGAGGCGGCGGCCGATGTGGAGCCGTCAAGCAACATTAGTTTGAAATTGGTCGAAGATATATTGCAAAAACAGGCTTTGAAATATGATAAGGGTGGAGAGGAGCACTATAACACTATCTCTGCATTTATTAAGTCAATTAGGGGTTCGGACCCTGATGCCGCCCTATATTATCTGGCGCGGATGATTGAGGCTGGTGAAGATCCCATATTTATCGCCCGACGCCTGGTCATTCTCGCCTCCGAAGATATCGGCATGGCCAACTCAAATGCTTTATTGTTAGCCAATCAGGTCTTTAGGGCTTGCGAGACGATAGGCTATCCCGAATGCGCGCTCAATTTAGCCCACGGCGTGGTTTATCTAGCTACTAGCGCCAAGTCCAATTCGACGACTATTGGTTTGACCAAAGCCAGAGCTGATGTTGAGCAACATGGCAACCTTCCCATCCCTTTACATCTGCGCAACGCCTTTACTAAGTTAATGAAAAATCTCGGTTATGGAAAAGATTATAAATATGCGCATAATTTTGAAGATCACTATGTACAGGGTGAGCAGTACTTACCGGACAAAGTCAAAACTCACCGTTACTACTCCCCTACTCTGCAGGGTCAGGAAGCTAAGACAAAAGAGTGGTATGAGAATGTTAAGTCGAAAACGTCCGGAAAAATTGAATCAGGAAAGTGCCCGAAGGGGTTGGGGTAGGGCCGGGGCGTTTAATGCCCCGGCCTATTTCTTTATAGTGCCGACTTTGCGGCCGCTAATTTTGCCTTTACGTCATGTGGCAGATCAGTCCACACATGCGAGGCATAAACGTGGCTTACGCCGGCTATTGTGCAAAGTATACGTTTATCTCCCGGTAGTGTGTGATAGGAATTCCACCAATCTCTCGTTTCTTGCAAACTTGCCATTTCTTTGTACCTCCATTTTTGGTTATTTACATTTTCCCTAACGTCGCAACGTGATAATACCATGAATTTAGATTTGGTAAATATTTGATATTGTGGGGATGTTAGTACATTGATATTCTTGTTATAACAGGATGTTTATGAGGTGAGAGAGAGTGGATGCTGGGTCATCCACCCTCTCTCTTTTTGCTACTATCTTTGGTATTTGCTCCAGTCACATTTACTTTTGTTCCAGCAGTAAGTAGCAAGAAGGACCAATGTAATGCCGGTTAGGCCCCAGATTGTTAAAGGGGTTAGCATCAAGGTAAGCAGGCCCGAAATGGCCAAGCCGATACCATATCCTAACCATCTGGCAGTACTTGTCACACCATTGAACGATGAGCGGGTCGTGTCGGTGATGTGGTCGTTGGCTGATGTGAATAGAATGGGCCGAATAGCGCCGCGCCCTATTTCATGGCTTAGAAACAATAGGGTTATGACAATCGTATTATCCTGCATACTGGCGATGCAGAAAGGGATTCCGATGCCCAGGAGTGTTAGGGCGATACCTGTCGGGCTGACTTTAAGAATCCCTCTGTTTGCCAGGAAACTGCCAAAAGACATCATCAAAGCCACACCTACCCAGACTAGTCCCAACCACCAAACGCTTCCACTTGTCTCCTGGAGTATCGGCGCCCAGAGCATATTGATCGGGGCGAAAGCGGCAGAGGAAACCATTGTAGTAACGATAATGAAACGCAGTGGCGGCGTAGACCACGCCTGGTTAAAGATAGACAGAATAGGCGGTAGCGTGTGGGTTGGTGCTTGTCTTTTGCCGTCATCAGGTAGTGATCGAAAAAGGAGAAATGCAAGGATCGCGGCGGTGAATGAACAAATTCCTCCGCAGATCCAGGGCAAGTGCAGGCCGAAAATTTCGGCGATGATACTGCCGCCTACAGCCGCAGGAATAGTCGCAATAGAAACAACCCCGGTGGTCCTGGTAATCGCCTGATGTGAAATATCTCTATTGGTCGTGTTCCTTAGCCAACACTCCAGCGCATCGGACATGAGGGCTGACCCTATTCCCGAAATTATTTCAGCCAGTAGGAATGCGGGAAAGGTTTTGCCGAAGCCATAGACGATCATGCCCAGCCCCCAGAATATTTGACCCCAAACAAAGATATTTTTCTGTCCGAGTTTGTCGCCCAGTCGACTAGTAAAGGGATCAAGCAGGAAATTTGTGGTCATGAAGCCAACATTTAGAAGATGGACTTGCCACTGCGATATTCCTTGATTCCTCAGAAATATGACGTAGGTGGCGAAGAACCAGCCGGCGGCAGACCTTTGCAGGAGTGCGATTGCGGTATAGGTTTGGACTATTTTCTTTTCCATGACATATCTCCTTTTATCTTTCAGATTATGTTAAAGTGCGTGGCTCAACCTAACCAATGACAATCGCAGTATTGTGTTGTGCCAGGAAAACCGCCGTAGGAGAACCGAAATTTGGAAAACTAAAAAAGCCTCCGAGGTCGGAGGCTTACCTGGAAAAACAAATGAGAAATTGCTATGTAGAAGAAATGGAGATAGCCTCCATGAAAGGAATTGCCTCTGTCACGGCACTACCCTGCACAAAGCAGGAAAGGATAGAAGGTGTAATTGGTTTCAAGTTATTATTCATTGTTAGTGTTTATAGCCTAAAGCATGACTATTGTCAAATTTGCGATTTACTGTGGCAAGAAAGAGAAGGGTGCGCGCCGCGTTCGCGGCGCGCACCGGATTTGTTAAGAATAGTTGTTCCTATTAAACACTCTTTGCCCTTTTACGGCACAACGTGCACAAAAGGTGCCGCATGTTGGGTTTCAGATTAAGAGCTTTGGCTTGGCTGATGTTTAGCCACATCGGACGAACACGAGCCCCATTTTTCTTCGCTCCACAACCATCGCACCTCACTTGATTTTCCCTCCGAGGGTTTAGTATTTTTTGGTCGATTTTGGACCGTAGCCGCGATTATATCACAGGTTTCATTAAATCAAGTCATACTCATCAAGCGGCTCAGGGGTAGGGTCGGGTTTTGGAGGTTCAGGCGATGAGTCGGTATCGTCCGAAAAACTCTGGACACGGCCGATGATGCCGCTTGTTAGTCTCACTTTATGCCCACGTGAGTGAGTGCGTTTTTTGGTTAAAACATCTTTAACTATACCAATAGTCAGGTTGCCAGATTGGTAATCAGTTTTCTGAAGAATTCTTACTTCTTCTCCGGGTTTGGGGTAGCGTCCGCCAACAGACATATTTTATGGAAACTAAATGCTGTAACTCAACTTCGGCAATAGAAGGAAGATACTTATATCAATCCGATTAGAATTTTATCATATTGTGAGACGTGATATTGATGCTCCGGATTGGAAAATTTGCTTTTTCACTTTACCTGCTGTAGAATCAGGGAAAATGTGTTCAAATTACTAGTTTAGGGAGGTACGGAAAGTGAAACGCAAAGTGAGAGGGTTTTTTGCAGGGTTAGGCCTGATTGCATTTTCGATCGGCGGGAGCTATGTTGTTTTCCCACATATCTACCCATCGATTTCGCCGAATGGGTTGACCAATTGGGTACTGGCACTAACGCTCATTTCTGGGTTTGCGTTCTTAACTGGCGGTGTTATAGTCATGTTGGGCTTTGCCAAACTTGCGATGGCGGTGAGCGTCAAAGTAGTTCTTTTCGCCGTTTTGGGCGGAGTCTTGATAATGATCGGCTATTTTCTGGGGCTGGTTCCTATGGCACTTTCACTTCTTCAACACTTTAGGATTATTGACCTCCTCGGGTCGTGAATCCCTCGAAAATCAAAGAGGAGTAAAATGCTGGTGATTTTGTGTGTAATAGGCCTGTTTTTATTGGATTTCGTCCTATGCGTGCTGATAGGAAAATGGCTTAAGCGTGTAGCCCGAAACTATCCGGAGTCCGAGGAATGAGGAAAGGTAAACACAAACGGGAAACCAAATGGGGCGGCCGTAGGCCGCCCCTTAATCTGTTTGGACAATTTACCATTTTGAAGAAAAATAATGTTTGCTGACAACTGTCAACTGAGAACTGAAATTCAAAACATATGTCCTCTACTCTACTCCTTTCCCCATTTCCCAATTTTGAACCGCTTGGTCTAAAACACCGAGCAATTATCAACGAATTTAATTCGCAGCTAAATAGTAGCTATTCGGATTTTCAATTTAGCAGCTTATTTGGGCTGGACGATAACAACACGATTAAAGTATCAAATCTCAATGGCAATATGGTAGTTGTTATGCAAGATTCGGTGAGTGGGGTGAATTTGGCTAGTTTTCTAGGAGTCAATCAGGTTGACAAATCAACAAGAGAACTGCTCCTTTATGTTAAGGAGGAACTGAGCACGGACTGTCTATCGTTTCTGCCCAGAATCACGGTGAAACGGCTGGCAGACAGAGGTCAATTCGAGATTAGCACTGATGAAGCAAATAGCGATTATCTTTATGATGCGGCTGAGATTATTGATTTGAAGGGTCGGAAGTATGCCGCGGTGCGGCGAAAAGTTAATTTGTGTCGTAGAAAGTATAAACCTGGTATTACGTGCTTTTTGGGGGCGACCCCCGAAGGGGGTCGCCCTCATAGGAATTATGGGGGCGGCCGCAGGCCGCCCCAGGAAAAATCGTTAATAGAAAAATGCTGGGATTTGCAGCAACAAATTACTGCCGAAAAGATCTTCGATTCAAATGAAATGGTGCTAAGTTGGCAGAGGGATAATGCCGGTCTGGAGAAACTCTTTCTGTTTTGGGATAAGTTAGAATTGATTTTATGTACTGTAGAAATGGAGGGACAGATTCGAGCATTTGCCGTAGTCGAATTAATTCCTCAACAAACTCTTTTGATTCATCACTTTACTACGGATACCAAGTTTGCTGGGATTTCCGAATATTTGTTTTGGTGTCTCGCGGATTCGTTTACAAGTGGAGCCCCACGGCCTTACAGCCGTGGCTCCTCCACATGCTTCGTCGGGCGGAACCCTCCGAAGCGTACCCTACTACGCTCTTCGAGCTACGAAGGGTTACCCTCATCGCATTCATCCCCGCCCTTACGGACGGGGCTTTCTGCGAAGGAGGGTAAAGTCAAATTTATTAACTTTGAACAGGATCTTGGTTTTCCCGGTTTGCGCCGGTTCAAAAATCATCTTCAACCATGCGGGATGCTGAAGAAATATGTGGTGAGATGGTCACGCACGGACTATAAATATCTACGTCCTGAAGTGACGCCCCGCCTGCCGGACGGGCAGGGCTTCAGCGCGTTATCAAGATAGTAACAACATAAATGTTGTCAGTACAGTGAGTGTAACTCCGTCTGACAGGGTCAGTGCGGTCGTCATTTTTTAAAGTGAACATCTGTAGTCTTTGAGGGGATGTATAATGTTTCTGCGATGAAAGAAGAAATTCCTATCTTAAATCAAGAAGAAATAATTAAAATGATGCGCGCGGGGGCTATTGCTGCGGAGTTAAAAACTTTGCTTACGCAAAAATCTCAGCTGGGAATAACTACTCGGGAATTGGATCAATTTGCAGAAAATTTTATTTTGGAAAATGGTGCTAAGCCGGCTTTTAAGGGGTTTCAAGGATATCCGTTTACATTGGTAACCTGTGTTAATGAAGAAGTAGTTCATGCCATGCCCGGATCGCGGAGTCTTAAAACCGGTGACTTGTTGACTATTGATTTAGGGGGTATTGCGGAGGGATTCTATTCGGATACTGCTCTCACTTTTGTTATCAACGAACCTCAAAAAGAAAAGAGATTTTTAGAGGCGGGCCAAATGGCGCTTAACAAAGCCATTAGTCAATGCATTGAAGGCAAATATGTTGGTGATATTTCTCATGTTATCCAAACAACGGTGGAAGATGCCGGCTACAGTGTTGTGCGGATGTTTACTGGTCACGGAGTGGGCCGCAATTTACACCAGCCTCCGGAGATTCCATGCTGGGGTCCGCCGCATACCGGTCCCGAACTAAAAGAAGGTATGGGTTTGGCTGTAGAAGTAATGTATACCAAGGGGAGTTCGGATGTTAAAATTCTTGAAGATGGTTGGACTGCAATAACAACTGATGGCAGTCTTTCCGCTATGTTTGAGGAGACCGTTATTGTTGGCCGCCGTGAGCCGCAAATCACTACGCGCATAAAAGGGTGAACCGACGTCTTCCGGGCGCGAAAGTACAACTAAACCTGACATGCTTGACTGTTTTTTGTATAATCAAGGCATAATCGGATTAACTACTTATGCCGAAAGAAGATAAGCTCCAAAGTCTCCGTCACTCAGCAGAACATATCCTCACTCAAGCTATGCTAAGGCTTTTTCCCGGGATTAAAATGGCTATGGGGCCGGCGATTGAAAATGGATTCTATTTTGATTTTGACCCCGGTAGCCATAAGGTCTCCGAGGAGGACTTTCCTAAAATAGAAGCGGAGATGCAAAAAATTATTGATGCTGATCTGTCTTTTACCCGCGAAGAAATCTCGTTCGACAAAGCCCGCGAACTTTTCGAAAATAACCCCTACAAGCAGGAATGGTTAGATGAAATACGCCAAAAGGGAGACGAGCCAACAGTATACTGGACGGGTTCGGCAAGCTCACCGCAAGCGGGCAAAATTTCTCAAACCCAAACCTGTTCTACCTGTCCCTTTTCTTGCCCGGCCCGGCCCGAGCCTGCCTGCGGTGAGCCTGCCCGTGGTGAGCCTGTCCAACCCATCGAACCCGCCTGCCCTGAGCTTGCCGAAGGGGTCGAAGGGACCTGTCCTGAGCCTGTTGAAGGCATTTGTGGTGAACCCGTCGAACCATTTGTAGACCTCTGTACTGGCCCGCATGTTAACTCTACTGGTGAAATAAAAGCCTTCAAACTACTTTCCGTAGCTGGCGCCTACTGGCGGGGCGATGAAAAGAACAAAATGCTCACCCGCATCTACGGTACCGCTTTTCCCTCTCAAAAAGAATTGGCTGAATATCTCAAGTTGCAGGAGGAGGCCAAAAAGCGTGACCACCGTGTTCTGGGTAAGCAGTTAGGTCTGTATGGTATTTACCCTGAGATTGGAGCGGGTTTGCCCGTATGGTTGCCCAATGGTTACCGTATCCGCCGCACGCTGGAAGACTATATGCTCAAGCTGGAGCGAAGCTATGGATACGAGCATATACTAACCCCACATATTGGAAAAGATACTCTGTTTGCCACTTCCGGGCACCTGGATTTTTATAAAGACTCGATGTACGCGCCAGTGGAAATAGATGATGAAGTTTATTACTTAAAACCAATGAACTGTCCCATGGGTATAATCGTCTATAACAGCCAGCCGCACAGTTACCGTGAGTTACCACTTAAACTGGGAGAGTTTGGCACTGTCTATCGATATGAAAAATCGGGTGTACTGAGCGGCCTGGCTCGTGTAAGAGGCTTTACTCAGAATGATGCCCATATTATTTGCACACCGGATCAGCTTATGGACCAGTTCTTAGAAGTTTTTGAGATGTTACAAAAATTCTACCAAGATCTTGGGTTTGCTAATTATACATATCGGCTAGGTCTAGGGGATCCGAAAAAGGAAAAATTCAAATTCTGCGGTACCAGTAAAGACTGGCAGCATGCCGAGAGTACTATAAAGAAAGCTTTAGATCAGGCGGGAGTTGAGTATTACGAAGAAATGGGGGAGGCTGCCTTTTATGGGCCAAAACTGGACGTTCAAGCTCTTGACCCCCTAGGTCGAGAGGAAAGTGTCTCTACAATTCAAATTGATTTTAATCTTCCGGGAAAGTTTGGTATGACCTATATTGATGACCACGGAGAAAAGCAGCAACCTTTTGTTATTCATCGCGCCCTGATTGGTTCTTTTGAACGGTTTTTTGCTTTCCTTATTGAGTTTTACGCAGGCAATTTTCCCGTCTGGCTGTCGCCTCTTCAGGTTAAAATAATTCCTATTTCAGAAGAACAAAATGATTATGCTCGAGAGATTAAGAATAAACTTCAAGATGAGGATATTCGCGTAGAAATTAATAGTCGCAACGAAACGATGCAGGCCAAAATCCGCGACGCACAAAACCAAAAGGTCCCATATATGCTGGTGGTTGGTAAGAAGGAGCAGGAAAGTGGAACAGTTAATGTCCGTCTGAGAACTGAGAAAAAGGTTGGTGAAATCACCGTGAATAAATTTCTGGAAAGAATAAAATCTACAATTGAAGCCAAAAGCCTTGATTTGTAGAGTAACGTATTTGCTAAACGACGCTGGAGCCGAAATTACTGTAAAAAAAATGGGTGCCAGCTTTAGGCCAGCACCCGTACTAGTCTGCTAGCGCACCACCCTTGCGATTGCTGTCGAGGCCCAAATGAGGCTGTTTGGTGTCTACCCTTGCCTCTCCGCCGAACATCTGTTACAATCCACTAATCGGAAGAAGAAGAAAACAGAAACCGAAAAGAAAGAAGAAATTGTTTTTTCCCGCGAATTTTAATATAGAGGCGGCTGAGGTGTTTGTTGTTTCTGATGAGGGGAAGGGATTAGGTAAAATGACGCGGGATGAGGCTATTAAAATTGCACAAGGCCAAGGCTTAGATTTGGTGGTGGTTAACCAAAAAAATGATCCGCCGATAGCAAAGGTTTTGGATTTTAAAAAGTTTTTATACGAAGAAACAAAAAAGGAACGCGGAGGTCGCCAAAGTAAGAAGGGTGGGCTAAAGCAATTAAGACTCAAGCCGAATATTGCTGAGCATGATCTAAAAATGAGAATTGATCAGGCGCAAGCCTTTCTTGAAGAAGGGAACAGTGTTAAATTTGTGGTGCATTATATTGGGAGAGAAATTGTTCATAAGTCTCTGGGGCAGGAAAAGCTTGCCGGCGTGCTAAAAGCCTTAGAGGGTGTCGCTGAGCCGGAAAAAGCGCCGTGGTTTGAGGGGAAACGATTGATTGTTGTTCTTAGACCGAGATGAGGGCAGTTTTTAGCTAATAGCTTCGTTAGCTTTTTAGGCGTTAACTGTCTTCTGAAATTATGAAACTTAAAACACATAAGGGATTATCCAAGAGAATAAAAATCAGCAAGGGAGGGAAAGGAAAGCTTCGCATGGGGCATATTAACACTTCCCATCTCAAAACTAAACAAAGCGCCAAGAAAAAGAGGCGTAAAAAAGGATTAACAGATATGAGTAAGCCAGATGCCAAGAGATTGAAAGTGTTATTGCCGTATGGGTGAAGAGCTGTCAAAAGTTAAAACTTAAAAAAGTTGAGATTAAAGAATTAAAAACGAATAAAGTTATCGGTTCTAAATTTTGGTATTTGACTTTTAATTTTGGACTTTTAACTTTTAATTTGAAACGTGCCACGGACAAAAACCGGTGTTAAGCGCCGTCGAAAACACAAAAAAATAATGGAGATGGCAAAAGGGTTTCGTTTGCATCGTGGTCATACTATTAAAGGCGCCAAAGAAGGACTTATGCATGCTTTGTCCCATGCTTATCGGGATCGTCGGACAAGAAAACGCAATTGCAGAAAATTGTGGATTATCCGCCTGAACGCGGCGCTCCGTCAGCACGGTATGACTTACTCCAGGTTTATTAATATGTTAATGAAGAATAATATAGAACTTGACAGAAAAGTACTAAGTAAGATTGCGGTGCACGATAGTGGTGTGTTTGGAAAAATAGTGGATAAAGTGCGTGAGTAGTTTTCTGAAGCTTAACAGCAGCACAACGTTTCATATCCTTGTTGCAGTAACAGAGTTAAGAAGCCGAATTAATTATCGACATGACTTTATTTCAGCAAACCCTCATCCTTTTCGCGGTTATTCAGACATTTTTCGGTTATTATGAATACAAAAACGAGCCGGATATGCTTGTTATTGCCGCTAAACTCTTTCAACCTAAATATCTGGTATCCACCGTTAGCATTTGTGCTTGCTATTATCTTCTTGTTCGTTTCGTAATACCCTTCTTGAGTATTTTCTGGGGGTGGTTCTCTGATGTGTAGATCAGTTAATCAGTGAACGGTTTTCGGTAGTTAGTTGTCAGTCTCACTGTATTGACAGGCTTTAGTTTGTTGCGGATATGTTTTCGGGCAACAATGACTTTTACTAAAACGGCAACCCAAATAAAAAAATCGGCGCTTAATGAATTAGCAAAAACAAGAGATATCAACACGCTCGCTTTTTGGCGAAAAGAGTATTTAGGCAAGGTAGGAAAATTTACCAAACTTACACGACAAATTGCACAGTTACCTGCTAAGGAGCGGGCATCGGCGGGGAAAGCTGTTAACGAGTTGAAACAGGCTTTGGCCAAAGCCTTACAGGAACGAGAAAAGCAGTTTCATGAATTACCCCCTAGTCCCGTCTCTCGCTCTCAGCTCTCGACGTTCTTCGATCTTACTGCCCCGGGCGCTGACTTTCAGTTAGGACATTTGCATCCCATTACTCAAATGCGCCAGTATGCCGAGGACATTTTTGTCCGCATGGGATTTGAAGTGTTTGAAGCGAGAGAAGTGGATGATGATTACCATAACTTCGAGTCTTTGAATATGCCGCCGCAACACCCTGCACGTGACTTGTGGGATACTTTTTGGACTGAAGACGAATTAGTTTTGATTACTCATACTTCCAGCATGCAGCACCGTATTTTGTTGGGGCAAAAGCCGCCGATTAGAGCAATTATTGTTGGCCGCTGTTTTCGGCATGAGGCTACCGATGCCAGCCATGAGCATACTTTAAATCAAATAGAAGGTCTTTATGTTGATAAGGGTATTAAGTTGCCAGACTTGATCGGTACTTTCAAGAAATTTTTAGACGAGTTTTCTCAAAGAGATATTAAAATGAAGATTCAGCCGAGCCACTTCCCTTTTGTAGAGCCAGGTATTGAATTTTTGCTCGATTGTGCTATTTGCTTCGGTACAGGCGAAGTTGAAGGCGAAAGATGCTCTACTTGTGGTGGCAGTGGCTGGCTGGAACTGGCTGGTGCCGGTATGGTTCACCCCAGCGTATTGGCTGAAGCAGGGCTAGATCCACAAAAATATTCCGGATTTGCTTGGGGTTTCGGTCTGGACAGGCTGGTGATGGTTAAATATGGGATTGAAAACATTAGGCATTTCTATAGTGGGGATTTAAGGTTTATAAGGCAATTTTAGATAGCTGTTAGCTGATAGCTTTTAGCTTTGCATTGTAACTTTGAGTTTTGCGTTTTGAGCTTTACGACTACATTTAACTGATTACTGAAAACTGAAACATGAAAATATCATATAACCTCATCAAAGAGTTTTTACCAAAACTGAGCAAGACACCCGAAGAAGTTGCCGCCGAGTTAAGTATAAAACTGGCCGAGACAGAATCGGTTAAAAAGTTTGGAGATGATTACATTCTGGAGATTGAGAATAAAGCTCTAACACATCGCCCGGACTGTTTTAGTCACTGGGGAATCGCCCGAGAAGTTGCAGCGTATTACAGTCTAGGAATAGGGGCCGCCCCCATTTTAGGGGTCGCCCCTATTTTAGGGGTGACCCCTATTTTAGACATTGAGATTCAAACTTCCAGTTGCTTCCGCTATACCGGCGGTATTCTTGAGGTAAATGTAACAGATTCGCCTGACTGGCTGCAGCTGTTTCTCAAATCTATGGGTCTTCGTCCGATTAATAATGTTGTTGACATCACTAATTATGTAATGCTGAAATTTGGGCAACCGCTGCACGCATTTAACGCGTGCAAGTTAAAAGTTCCAGCCAAAGGCTGGTCCGCCTCTGGCGGAAAAAATGAAAAGTTAAAAATAAAAACCCTATCCGAACCTTTAGCAAAAAAAGATATTGAGTCAATGGTCAATGGTCAATGGTCAAATGTTAATGTTATCGTTAGGCAGGCGCGAGAAGGCGAAGAAATTATTACTATCGATGGCAAGAATAGACAGCTTAACCCTACCACGATGGTGATCGCGGATGCCGAGAAACCCGTCGCTATTGCTGGTATTATGGGGGGTAAAGAAACAGAGGTTAATGACATAACAGAGTTGATTGTCTTGGAATCAGCTAACTTTGAGATGTATTCGATCCGTAAAACATCAAGCAAACTTGGTTTACGCACCGATGCTTCTACACGTTTTGAAAAGAATCAGGATCCCAATTTAGCGGTAGTGGGTTTTAATGAAAGCGTTAAACTATTGCAGGAATATGCCGGCGCTAAACTGACATCTGAAGTTGTTGATGTTTACCCTCAGCCGCGAGAAGAAAAAGCTATTGTTTTGAATCCCGAACGAGTTGGGACTTTTCTGGGGATTAATTTGCCCGATGCGAGGGGCAAAGAATATCTAGAGTCACTAGGGTTAAAGGTGGAAACCTCAACTGAGACTACTCACACTCACGATGAGACGCGAACTAAAGTTCGCCACTACAAGCAAGGTAAAGCGTTCAACTGGGAGGTGACGATTCCCACTTTCCGTGCCGATTTAAATATTGAAGAAGACTTACTGGAGGAAATTGCCCGTTTATATGGCTATAATAGAATTATAGGCACACTGCCGGTGCGGGATTTAACCACGCCGCGTCTAAATCAGCGGGTCATAGTAAGGCGTCAAGCTAAATCGGTTCTCACAGCTTTGGGGTTCGACGAGGTTTACAGTTACAGTTTTACTAATGAAGTGATTGCACAAAAGGCCGAACTGGACGCGTCAAATTACTTAAGACTTAAAAACCCCTTGTCTTCGGAACATGTGCTCTTGCGTCAATCGTTAATCCCCGGATTGCTAGAAAAAGCTCAAGAGAATCTTAAGCGTATTAACGAGTTTAAACTTTTCGAGTGCGGCCGTCATATAATACCGAAGGCCAGAGGAGAACTGCCCGACGAACCAGAACATTTGGGGCTCTTGATTGCCAGAAACGCTGGATTTCAGGAACGATATATCGAGCTTAAGGGCGCAGTAGAATATTTGTTAAGAAAATTGGGTGTAGAAAGTATTCTTTTTGAGTTGACGGATAAGATTCCCTATCTAACAGAAAATATCCAAGCCGCTATTACTGCAAAAAACAGCAAAATCGGACAGATCGGGCTTGTCAGTGACAAAGTACTGCAAAATTTCGGGATTGTTGATACGCAAGTATCTGTCGCCGTGCTTAATTTTGAGGAAATTATTAAACTATGTGAATCTCGAAGTGAGTATTTGCCAGTTTCTCCGCATCCAGAGATTAAGCAGGACATTTCAGTAATTGTTAATAAAAATGATAACTTAGGTAACTTACTCCGTGCGATTAAGGAAGAAGGCGGAAAGTTTTTGCAGGAAGTAAAGATTTTTGATATTTTCACAGATGACTATAATTTGGGTGTTGACAAAAAATCCGTTTCCTTGCACCTCACTTTTCAATCGTCCCTAAGCTCTTTATCACATAAGGAGGTGAGTAAATTAGTCGAAAGAACTGTAAAAATGCTGGAGACAAAGCTGGGAGTAAAGGCCAGAAGATAGGCTAAAGAGTTCCAAGATAGTAATCCGCGGCGACTAGGATTTCCTGAGCTAAATCATAACCGGTGCGAAAGGAGCGCAGCGCAGCTTCTTGGTTGCCATTTTCCAGCTCGTTTTTACCCTGAAAGTAGAGTCTTTCCACTGTTAGTACTGTTAGCCCTTTTTGTTTCAACTCCAGAATGACGTGTGATAGTTCCTGCGAAGCGAAAAGCGGATTGTTAGTTTGCAGTGTCTTTGGTGTTATACCAGGAAACGGCGGTGAAAGAGTTGGCTCAACTGGTGGTGTCGGAGAAGGCGTTGCTATTTTTCTTATATTTAAAAATTCTCCCATTTTGTTAAAAGCCATTAGTATGCGATGGGTTACCTGTTCAGTTGGTCCATATTGCGTAGATTCGCCTATTGGTCGACTGAGAATTAACAGGAAGCAAGCCCCTGCTATTATGATTAAAACTGCTCCTGTTATCAGGCCGATTAGTAATGGCTTATTGTAACTTACACGGATAGTCCCGGATTTTTCGCGCGGCATTGTTTCTATTTTAGCACATTGTGAAGAACCCCGTGCTGAGACAGCCATGCGGCATCGCGTGGAGAGCGCGGGGCTTTTTCCACGTAATAAGAACAGCATTCATGCGGGATTGCTTTTACTATTCACACAGGACAACTTGCTATTGACAGTGATTGTCATTTGAAGGTAGGATTAGGTCGTGACACAACAAATTTTAGGTTTAGATATTGGTTCCTACAGTTTTAAAGTCGTGGAAATATTACATCCCCGTGAGGGAAAGCCTGAATTAGTTGCTTTTGGTAGCGTGGATACTCCTCTCAATGTATTACAATCAGAAGCAGAGGATGATCAGGAAAAGGTTGCTAAAATAATTAAAATGCTTTTAAAAGAAGCAAAAGTACGCTCGCGTAAGGTAGTTACTGCTTTTCCCGAAGCTAAAATATTTACTCGTGTAATTGAGTTTCCCCCGCTTAAGGGGCAGGATCTACATAACGCTCTGGAATGGGAGGTCGAACGTTTTATTCCTCTTCCCAAAGATGAAGTCAAGACTAGTTGGATGGTTTTAGAAGATGGAACCGTCCCAGGCACTCAGGATGGGGGTAAAGGCAAGCGGATGAAAATTTTGCTTGTTGCTGCCCCTTTAACTCTTGTAGATCGATACATAACCATTTTGGGGATGGCCGGATTGGAACCATTAGCTTTTGAGTCGGAGATTATTGGGATGGCGCGTTCATTGTCTCCTCAGGGATCAGATTGCCCAGTGACCCTTATTATTTCTTTAGGAGCTTCAGCTACAGATTTATGTATTGTTGACCAAGGTATTATTCAGTTCACTCGTAGTATTGGTACCAGCGGTAGTGATCTTGCCAAGGTAATTTCTCGTGAGCTTGGGTTTGAGCAGGATCAGGCTGAAGAGTACAAGAGGGCTTATGGGCTTTTAGAAGACAAATTAGGGGGCAAGGTTGTTAGTGTTATTAAGCCGGTATTTGATATTATTGTGAACGAGATAGAAAAAGCGATTTTATCATATCAGGCTCAGAAACCTATGCACCCTGTTAAGCGAGTGGTTTTAACTGGAGGAACGGCACGTTTGCCGGGTGTGGTTGTCTATCTTGCGGAAAGCCTGGGAGTTGAAGTTCAGATTGCTGATCCATGGATTGATGTCAAAGTGCCACCGCAGTTTGAGGAAGATGTTCACCGTCTCGAAAATCAAACGCATTTTGCTGTGGCGGTAGGCTTAGGATTGAAACGAATATGAACCCTTCAGGTGTTAATCTTCTTCCTACAGAGTATCAAGCAAGTGATCGTAAAAAAGCTCACTTACTAAGGATATATCTTATTTGCGTTGGTGAACTTCTTCTACTAGCTGGTGCTGTGTTGGTTGTTTTTACTTATCATAGCCAGGTGCGTGAGCGTTTGAATGGTCTTCAGGTTCAGATTATCGAACAGAATTTATTTATAAACAATGAAGACAATCGTCGACTAGAGGGCAAGTTACTAACTGTAAAGGATAAAGTTGAATTTCTGAGCACACATTTTGTTGAGCGCGGAATCTTTGCAGATTTTGTTGACGGTATTAATGGTAAACTTCCTCCGGGCGTGCGTATGCTATCTTTAAATCAGGTTAATACTCCATTAACTTTCGAACTTGTCGCCCAAACAGATTCCCTTGAACAGGTAGATAATTTGGTAACAGTACTTGATGATTGGGAGGAAATACGGAGTACTACTGTTAAGTTGTGCGACTTTAGACTGGATAAAAATGAGATTGTCTTTGTATTAACATTGGAGAGAAGTATATGAAAACATTTTTTAGTTTTAAACAACCATCTATTTTGTTTCCTGTTGTTTGTACTATTGTTTCGTTTGGGGTGGTGATGTTTGCTATTTACCCATGGGTCAGGGAAAGTTATCAAATGAAAGCCGAGATTGTAGAGAAAGAAATCCTTTTGGAACGGAAATTAATGCCAAAGGCTGAACTTTTAGGCACATTAAGTGAAGCAGTATTGGATACCAGTATTCTCATTTTAGAAGAGGCTTTGCCTTCTTTTGCTCATGAATGGACTGCATTTGCCGCATTGGAGAGTCTGGCGCGAAATTCGCAAGTTGAACTGGGGACGCTGAGTGTGGCTGTTAGTAGCGCCGAAGGTTTAGGAAATCAAGGTGGTGGAGCGGTATTACAAGTCCCTGTTATTGTTGACGGTGATGCTTCGCAAATTGTTGCTTTTCTTAAAAACACCGAGCGGGCCAAACGTGTCCTCTCGTTAAATAATTTGGAAATTGAAAGTGATGAGGATAAATTACATGTGTCAGCTGATGTTCTGTTTCCATATCTTCCGTTACCAAAAAGCTTTGGAGCGGTGGAAGAGGCGTTAATCGGATTGGGTACGGCCGATGAGGAAATATTAGCTCAGGTATCCAAGTTAAATTCTTACGGCACTTTTATACAATCGACAATAGGTGAAGTAGGGGAAAGTGAAATTGGCAGCGGGAAAGAGGATCCGTTCTAAATTCAGCCTCGCTAGCCCGTTTATGCTAAACCCGCCTGCCGGCGAGGCAGGGCTACAGCGCGGCAATTTTCCCCTTCTCTTTGACATCCAAATAAATATTTATACCCTTTGGCAAGGCGATGATATTAACCAGATTGCGGATAGATTTAATCGTGCGCCCATCCTTGCCGATAACAATACCCATATCCTCAGGATTTAAAAGGACATTAAACCTTACTTGATTAATATCAGTTTCCTTCTCAACAGAAACCTCGATTTCGTCTGGGTGGTTAGTTATTTGTTTGAGTATAAATTCAATTAAATCTTGCATAATCAGTTTCCAGCCTGCCCCGCACCGTATGGTGCTGGGGTTATCAGCTTGAAAGTTTCCTTACCGCGTCCGTCATTTGGGCACCCTTCGCTATCCAATATTCTAACCGCTCTTTCTTTATCTTAATCTGCGGGGGATCAGTTTGTAGGTTGTAGTGACCGATAGTCTCAGTAACCTTGCCATCGCGCTTTCG
>Ga0180007_10001293_pt1 | contig 35170 bp, 33 predicted proteins | sample MM_PC_MetaG_FD_121122 | JGI IMG/M metagenome (GOLD analysis project Ga0180007, IMG submission 121122) | Groundwater microbial communities from the Aspo Hard Rock Laboratory (HRL) deep subsurface site, Sweden - MM_PC_MetaG | ecosystem: Environmental > Aquatic > Deep subsurface > Groundwater... | reverse complement strand
CCTTCCGCCCAGATCTTGCCCCCGTGCCGATTTATAACGCGTTGAACTGTCGCAAGGCCAATCCCGGTTCCCGGAAACTCATCGGCTGTGTGGAGGCGCTGAAAGGCTCCGAACAGTTTGTTTACATAGGCCATTTCAAACCCTGCACCATTGTCGCGGATAAAACAGGCCGTCTCGCCATCTCTGACAATTGTTCCGAACTCAATTTTAGGATGCTCTTTTTCGCCCGTGAACTTAAAGGCATTGCCTACAAGGTTTTCCATGGCAATATTAATCAAATGGGGATCACCCTTAACCATGATTCCCTCCCGGATGTTAACATCAAAGACTCTGCCGGGATTGCTCATCTGATGCTCCTTAGCAATCACCCCTATCATAACACTCAAATCAACAGCTTCCCGCTTTAATTCGGTCTGGGTTATCTTTGAGAGTTTCAGCATGTCATCAATCAGCAAACCCATTCGCTGTGAAGCTTTGCAGACCTTCTCCAGAAAAGCCTTTCCTTTATCATCCAGGTTTTTCTGATAATCCTCAAGCAGGATTCGGCTAAACCCGTCAATGCTCCTTAAGGGCGCACGCAAATCGTGAGAAACAGAGTATGAGAAGGCAAGCAGTTCCTTATTGACGGCTTCCAACTCCGCGGTGCGTTTGATGACACGCTGCTCTAAATCGGCGTTCATTTTTCGTATATCATTTTCTGCCCGCATACGGTCGGTGATATCCTGGCCCTGGGCAATGGTGGCTAAAAGTGTCTTGCCGTCCTGAGCATAAATATTAGCTGAACTCCAAAGTACGATTCGGCTCACCCCGTCCTTGCAACGAATCGGAATATCCACCGACTCCCAATATTCACCGAGTGAGGTAGCCTTGATTTTGTTAAGCGACTTATCGCGACTTGTTTCCGGAAAGAAGATGGACAAATCCTGACCCATAACCTCTTCAGCAGTATAACCCGTAAGACGCTCGAAGGCATGGTTGAAACGGGTAATCCTGTACTCCGTGTCCCAGGTAATTATCGGTGCGTTTGCATAGTCGATCAGTCTGTTCAGATAGTCACTTGTTTCCCTCAGCATCTCCGCGGCCTGCCGTCTTGAAAGGGAAATAGCCAGACTGTCGGCCATTCTTTCATAATGTTCAACAAGGTCTGGAGTAAACCGGTTCGTACAGCGGTCGTTGAATTGAAGCAATCCGAAAACCTGATTGCCTATGCGCAGGGGGATCAGAGCCACTGATTCATACCCTTCACCATTACATCGGTTTCGGGTGCGGGCCTGGCGGTCAGCTTCTGTGGTGTTGGCAAGCAAAGCGGTGGTATTGTTGGACCAGAAGCTCCCACTAGCGGTAAAGAAAGGCTTGGCGGAATCGAAACGGCCGCACAGTATGTTTCCGCACATACATTCCAGTATGGGGTTTCCTGCACCATCGTGCAGAATTTTACCGTCCGGGCCATACGCACAGAGGTACTTTTCCGCTTGAACAAACTCAGGCGCAAAACCACGAGTCGTGTAATATGGATAATCATCTTCGTCGCGCAGGCGGATGCCGACGGCTTCACACCCCGACCAACCTTGCAGGGCAGCAGCAAGGTCCGACATGTTTTCCCGGAAATCGCCCGGCGTGTTAACCAGTTCAATCAAGCTTGCTGTAAACTCGTGCTCATGCGCTTGTAGTTTGTGAAAAGTAATATCGTTTATAATGACCCGACATACGGGAGTGGTTTCGTCGGTCTGCACAGCTGTCGCAACCAGATGTGCCCAGAATAAAGATCCATCCTTATTTATCATCCTGAGTTCAAACTCTTGTGGCTCACCGGTTTCAAAGAGTTGTTTACTGTGCAGATAATAGATATCTCTGTCTTTGGTAAAGATGAACCGGGTCAAAAGATGCTTGACCAGCGCACCACGGGCTACGCCCAGCAGAGTTGCGGCGGTAAGGTTCGCTTCCAGAATCAGCCCCTTTTCACTGATTGTATAATAGCCTACTGGAGCGAGATCATACAGATCTGAATAGTGTGTGCGCTCCGCATCGAGCTCTGCATGCATCCGGAGTAATTCCTCTTTCTGCATCTCAAGCTCGATCTGATGCACCTGAAGTTCGTGAAGCAACTGCTGTATTTCTTCTGCTGACATTGCCTCCAAATTTTCCGGCAAGGTGGCCTCTTTCCCCAATGCGTTCTCTTCAGCCTGCTTACGAAAAGCAGTAGCATTCTGACTTTCAGGTTCTGTTATCTTGGGTAACTTTTTCATTTTGCCATCCATTTTACGCATGTTAAAAATATGCACCAAACAGATTTTCAATTTCGTCCAGAATATTTCTATCTATTGACACTGATATGCGTTTTGCAAATATGTCGAGCTTGATCAATGCATTAAGCGCTGCATCCTGAATACTTATATTGGTCAGCCTCCGGGAAATACTTTTATTAACGATTTGTATGTCTGAATAAATATCAACGAGGTGTTTCAAATCCCAGTCAGGTTGCTTGCCTTGTTTATACAAAAAGTACTGTGCAAGTAAATACATCGATAGTGCCCGATATTCGGTTTCCAACATCGATGCGAACGGTAAATGATAACGAACCATCGGTTTCAGTTTTTCCATAACATGGCAGCCGCTTGTAACCATATATATCCCGATCAAAGAGCTGATCCCCTGTTGCAACGTTGTATGTTTAAAGTATCCACGCTCTTTGCATTGTATCTGCATATCAACTTCACTATAGGAAATCATATTCCGAAAGAAATCTACCAATTCAACAAGATTTGCAGCGATTGGACACAATAGATGCTTGGTCTCATCCAAAGTACAATTCGGGCATTTGAAAAAATTTAACTTTGCCCATTCCGGAGCCGGACTCTTCGGGGTATGTGTCAAATTCAGGGTTTTTGAATCCAATTCGACATTGAATTCTTTTTCAAAATTATTATTGAATTTGAATTTATAGTTAAAAACAATAGTTTTATTTGAATCATTCATACTATTTTCCATTGTTAAAAAACGTCAATATAAACAATCTAGTTTTAATCCGCAGTTATTACTTTCTGCAATTCTATAATCTTTGGGATGTTCCATTAAGGATTGCTCATTATTCATTGGCATAATACTATTTAACACCATTCAAATGATAACAAAAGTTGATGAAAAATTGTCAGAATATTACAATCAGATAGGTTCGTTTATAAGTTCAATTGTTTTTATTGTATTATAAAATATCATAAAGTCAATATTGATGGACTAGTAAGAAATCGTCACTCTGATAAACCATGGAGATTGGATAGGAACAAATGCTGAGTTCTTTATCGTATATAAATATATGAATAAGCAAGCTTTATGTTTTCGGCAGGAATATGCTGAAGGTGCTTCCCGCACCGGGTGTGCTTTCCACGGTAATGTGCCCGCCATGGAGCTGGAGAATATGCTTTACAATCGCAAGCCCCAAGCCAGTCCCGCCCAGATTGCGGCTGCGCGCCGCATCAACACGGTAAAACCTTTCAAAAAGACGATCAAGATGCTGTTTGCCAATACCGACGCCCTGATCCATAAAATGAATCGCTATCTTTGAATCATTTTCTTCAGTTGAAATTTTAACAATTTTTCCTTCAGGACTGTATTTTATAGCATTATCAATCAAATTTACGGCAACTTCTTCAAATAAGTTAGGATCAAGTTTAGCCGTCAGTTCTTCTTTGCAATCAAGATCAATGATAATATGTTTATCATCTGCTTTTGGCTGGCACAATTGAATTGCCGATATCAGGATGTGCCTGATTTGAATGGTTTCTGGTTTAAGCTGCTGTTGTTTATCTTTCTGTTCCAACCTTGAAAGGCTTAACAGATCTTCAACAATTGAATTCAGGCGGTTAACATGTTTGGAAATAATTTGCAAAAAACGCCTGGATTCTTCCGGATTATCAAAAGCTCCCTGTTGAAGAGTTTCAACAAATCCCTTTATAGCAGTAAGCGGCGTCTTGATTTCATGTGAGACATTTGCCACAAAATCTTTGCGTATATTTTCAAGCCGCCTTAGATGAGTAACATCATATACTACAACAAGCGTTCCGATTTGCTTTCCATCTATATCCTGCAAGGGATTACAGTAAGCATTAATAATACGTTCGCCGTTTTTATAAAAAAAGATATCCTGTTCAACACGCGCTTCATTTAAAAGCGCCTTTTTAACAAACCCCTGCAAATCCCGATTTCTGATTACTTCCTGAATCAGTCGCCCCTGCAATTCTTCAGTACTGCTGTCAAATATTTTTGCGGCAGCCTGATTGACGCTTATAATACGTTCTTCTTTGTCAACTGCTACAACACCTTCCACCATACTGGTTAATACTGCTTGAAGTTGATTTTGCTGCCGGTTCGAGTTTTCAATTTTTTCTTCCAGCTGCCCGGCCATATGATTCAAGGATGTCGAAAGGCTTGCGAGTTCTTCCGTCTCAATTGAGGGCAGACGATATTTCAAATCACCTTCCGTAAAACGTTTTGCTCCATTTCTTATTTCTTCAATAGGGCGGCTGACATAGCGGGAAGCAAGATAACTTAATGCCGCTGCAAAAAGCGCTATAAACAATCCTCCCCATGCAATACTTCTATAAATATGGTATAAGGTTTCATCAATGGAAGATATTGAAAGCGATGCTCTGATAAATGCGATAATTTCATTGCCTTTTTTTACCGGGATTACCACATACATCATTTTCTGATGAAGGGTTTTGCTGTATCGAAAAGAACTTCCCAGGTCTTCATTAATTGCCTGCTGCACTTCCGGGCGATTACGGTGATTATCCATATTGTCAGGATTTTCCTGCGTATCACCAACTACTTCACCGTTTGTAAGTATAACAGTAAAGCGGGTATCAGTAAGCTGCCCGTCTCTTTTACATATCGAATCGATAAATGAAGTATTAAGGGGAAACAGATGCGGCTTAATCTGTTTTTCAAGTAGATACCCTCTTGTTTTAAGGTATGTATGGGTTTGTTTCAAAAAATATTCGCGCATGGAACTGGATGCATACCAGCTTACCGCAACTACCGAGATAACAGATATCAGCAAATAAGTAGGATAAAGTTTCCAGAAAAGTTTTTTTGTTTTACCTTTTTTGTTCAAGGCTTCTCCCTGAAACGATACCCAACTCCTCTGACGGTTTCAATATAATCGCCACACACACCCAGTTTTTTACGCAACCCCACAATTTGCACATCTACGCTGCGATCGGTAACAGGATAATCACTTCCGCGAACCATATCTACAATATGAGAGCGGGTAAAAACCCATCCGGGCCGTTTTGCCAGGCAGCAAAGAACCTGAAACTCAGTAAACGTCAGCTCAACCTCTTTGTCGCCCACCAAAACACTTCTTTTATCAATATCTATTGTAAGATCATGAATAAGAAGCAAATCGCTTTCAGTATCTTCTTTCTGATTTTGGCGGCGGCGGATGACCGCTCTGATCCTCGCGATCAATACACGCGGACTAAAAGGCTTTGTAATATAGTCATCCGCACCTATCTCCAAACCGGTTACAATATCCGCATCTTCTCCTTTTGCAGTTAGCATGACAATCGGAATATTGCGTGTTTGCTGATTATATTTCAGTTTTTTTGCTACTTCGAAGCCGTCTATCCCCGGCAGCATCAAATCAAGCACAATCACATCCGGCTTTTCAGTTTTAGCCATATTTACTGCGCTCTCGCCGTCAGAGGCACAAATAATTCTGTATCCTTCTCTGGCAAGGTTATGTCTGATGAGTTCGAGTATATCTTCCTCATCATCAACCACCAAAATTTTTTCCTTCGGCATATACTTTCCTTATATGGAAATATGGCAAAAGTATGTTGTTAAAAATAAATTTATTTTGTAAAAATACTGCTTACTTCAGAACCCGGCAGAACTATCTTGGAAGCTTCCTCACGGCGCATTTCATTTGATCTTTCTATAAGTTGTTCAATAGCAGCATTCACTGCATCTGGAAATTTTTCCAAAGCATCTTTTAGACTATCTGCTTCTATCGGACCCTGAATAGGTAAAGGCCCGCCTTGCGTCATAACCTGAGTCTGTGCGATAAAAATTGTCTTTCTTGTTGTATCCGGCAAACCATCTTGTGTTACAGGCGTAAGCCTTCTGATATAACCGGATGTTAAATCGGAAAAAGATTCCTCCATGTAAAGGTTATCTTTATCCATTTTTACGTTAACGTTTACACCTTGCGAATCTAAACTCATTATTTATCCCCTTTTTTTTTGCATTTCTTACCCATCAAATACGGCAAACAATACTCTAAATTGTTGTTGGTTTCGGAACAACACACGATTCTCCAATACATTGATTTACTTCAATTGTAATATGAGATAAATTATGTATGTCTTTCAACAGCCCCTTGTAATGTTCCACAGCTTTTGGAAAGTGCGTAACCAAAGAAATTACAACTGCATAATCATTAGGTCCTACTTTCCATAAATGAAGATCGGCAATCCGATTGTCCGAGTCAGATTCCACTTTAGTTTTTATTTCAGCCCTTTGTTTTTCTTCAATATTTTTATCCAACAAAATCGGACCGGTTTCTTTCAGCAGACTATATGACCAGCGGGTTATGACCAAAGCTCCGACAATACCCATGACCGGATCGAGATGATTCCAACCAAACATTTTTCCGGAAAAAAGCGCCACAATTGCAAGCAATGAAGTCAAAGCATCGGCCAATACATGAAAATAGGCTGCTCTTAAATTATGGTCATGGTGGTGATCATGTTTTTGCTTATGTTTTCCATGTGAATGATCATGACGGCCCTGCAAAATATAAGCGCAAATTATATTAACAAACAAGCCGAGTATTGCAACCCCAATCGCTTCGTTGAAATGAATTTGTTGCGGATTTATAATTCGCTGTATTGACTCAATAGACATAACCAAAGCAACTACAGCCAAAGTCACTGCGCTTGTAAATCCGCCCAAAACGCTTACCTTGCCGGTACCGAAAGTAAACAATGGATCATTCTCGTGTCTTTTTGCATATCTATATGCAAGTAATGCTATCAGGAAAGCAGCGACATGAGTTCCCATGTGCCAACCGTCAGCCAGCAAAGCCATGGAACCGAATATAACACCGGCAATTATTTCAACAACCATTGTAACAGCCGTCATGATTAAAACCTGCAAGGTACGCCGTTCGCCTTTTTCATGAATAACTGCAAAATCATGATTATGCTGCCAGGTTTCAAGAGAATGTACGTGCATTTTATTTATCCTTATTTATTTGTATGCGTACAATCTATAGCAATTATAATAAATCTTTTATAAATAATTCATTATTTACAATGATGTGCATTAAAGATGTGATCGTCAAGAAATATTTTGTGCAGCAAATATAAAACCCGTTATTGTAATAATACCAATAACGGGTTTTTATATTTTATGATTATTTTTTTTATTAAAAAATCATCAAGCTGCTTTTGACAACTTTACTGCACAGACTTTGTATTCAGGAATTTTTGAAACAGGATCAAGGGCAGCATTTGTCAATTTGTTTGCGGCAGATTTTGCAAAATGAAATGGGATAAAAACCGTTCCATTAACTGCAGTTGCGGATATTTTTATTTTTGCGGTAATGTCTCCTCTTCTAGACATAATTTTTGCCATTGATCCATCTTCAAAACCGAATTTTTCTGCATCAGAAGAGGAAATCTCAACAAAATTCTCCGGAGCCCTTTCATTTATTCCATCCGATTTCATTGTCATGGTGCCGGTATGGTATTGATGAATAACTCGGCCTGTTGTCAGATAAAATGGATATTCGTTATCAGTTTGTTCAGCCGGAGGTATATATTCAATAGCATGAAATACACCTTTTCCTATGGGAAAAGCCTGCGTATGTAAAATAGGCGTACCCGGATGATCTAAACTCGGACATGGCCAGTGAATGCCTTCCTGATCTATCCGGTCATAATTTATACCGGCATAAGCAGGAGTTACTTTGGAAATTTCCTCCAGTATGGCTTCACTGCTTTCATATGCCATTGGATATCCCATGCGGTTTGCAATTTCACAGGTAATTTTCCAGTCTTCTTTTGCTTCTCCCGGCGGCTCAACTGCTTTTCTCACCCGCTGAACTCTGCGCTCGGTATTTGAAAACGTTCCTTCCTTTTCTGCAAAACAGGCTGAAGGCAAAATCACATCTGCAAGCTTTGCCGTTTCTGTCATAAAAATATCCTGCACAACAAGAAAATCGAGATTCTTTATGCATTTTTCGGCATGATTAATATCAGGATCGGAGATAAGCGGATTTTCGCCTACAATATAAAGCGCTCTTAAACTTTTATCATGGGCTTTCGGTATCATTTCGGTAGCCTTTAAACCCGGCTTATCCGAAAGGCCCGAAACACCCCAGGCAGCTTCCATCTTTTCTCTTGCAACAGGATCAATAACTTTCTGATAACCGGAAAATACATCAGGAAGCCCTCCCATATCACATGCACCCTGAACATTATTCTGGCCCCGCAGTGGATTTACGCCTCCACCTCTGATTCCAAGATTGCCGCAAAGCATGGAAAGATTTGCCAAAGACTTTACATTGTCTGTTCCTGTTGTGTGCTGGGTGATGCCCATGCAGTAAACAATGGCACCCGCCTTTGCTCCGGCGTACATCCTTGCTGCTTCAATAAGACTTTTCGAAAGAATGCCTGTTATTGTTTCAACATATTCAGGTGTATATTTTTCTGCCGCCTTTTTTAATTCTTCAAAACCGGTTGTACGGTTTTGAACAAAATCTTTATCAAAAAGTTCTTCCTTAATAATTACATGAATCATGCCATTAATCCAGGCAACATCAGTTCCAAGATTTGGCCTGAGCCAGTTTTTTGAAAACAAGGTCATATTAATTCTTCTTGGATCTACAACAATCAGTTTTGTTCCTTTAAATTTTATTGCTCTCTTGATATAAGAAGATATTACAGGATGATTTTCGGTAGTATTTGAGCCTGTAAGTAAAATTACATCCGCTTCATCAAGATCTCCAATAGTATTTGTCATTGCTCCGCTTCCAAATGCGGCGGCCAGACCGGCCACTGTAGAGGAATGTCAGAGACGCGCGCAATGATCTACATTATTAGTTTTAAATACGGCTCTGGCAAGTTTTTGCACCACATAATTCTCTTCATTTGTGATCCTTGCAGAAGTAAGAGCGGCCAATGTATCAGGCCCGTATTCATCTCTTATTGCTGCAAACCTGCGTACAACAAGATCTAATGCTTCTTCCCAACTTACTTCCTTGAAGCTGCCATCATCTTGTTTTATCAAAGGTTTGCGCAACCTCTCAGGACTATTAACAAAATCGAATGCAAATCTTCCTTTTACACAAAGATGCCCGTAATTAGGCGCAACTCCCGGAACACCTTGAACATTTACTATCTGGTTTCCTGATGTTGCAAGATATATCTGACATCCGACACCACAATATGTGCATGTTGTTCGAATTTTATTAAGCTCAAAAGGACCGGGTTTGCCTTTTGTCTTTTCCTGGAGTGCGCCGGTAGGACAATTGCCTACGCATAAACCGCAGTCAACACACTTATCATTAATACTTGGAGCATATTGTGGCGGACCGGTTCGGTCTTCACCGGAAACCTCATCTACTTTTATAGCATACTGAATCTGGTAGTTATCACATCCTACAGCACATCTGCGGCATACGATGCACTTGTTCGGATCAACAGTTATAAATGGATGTGAATTTTCTATTTTATATTTGGGGCTCTTCCAGAAAGCTAGTTTGCTTGCATCAACATCATAAATTGTTGCATATTTTCTAAGAAGACAATCAAAACTGTCCAGGCAGCCGCAGGAAAGACATCTTTCAGCTTCTTCTTTGGCCTGAGTCTCGGATAACACCAGTTCAGCTTCTTCAAAGCTTTTAACTCTTTGAGAAACCGGAAGAATCGGGGTTTCGTTACGCGGACGGCTTTTAATATTTTCAAAATTAACCGGATCTACCTCACTCAATTTCCCTTTCACTATATTAAAAGGTTGTACATCACATATAACAGCTCCATCTGTCAGATAGCTGTGGATAGACAAGGCGGCCTCTCGACCGTCAGCACTTGCCTGAATAACAGTTCTTGGACCTCTTAAAAGATCTCCACCTAAAAACAGGTACGGGATACATGATTGAAGGGTGCTTGTATCCGTTTCTGGTATTCCTTTTCTCGTGAACGAGGCTTCTTTAAGTTCGGTATCTTCTTTCAAAAATTGTACATCGGAAAATTGTCCGATGGATATAATAGCCTGATCGGCTTCTAGAATTGTTTCGGAACCTTCAATAGGAACAGGACTCGGGCGACCGCTGCTGTCTGCTGCTTTTAGTTCATTTTTAAGATATTCAACACCGGAAAAAGCTCCGTCTTTGGAAATAATTCTTGTCGGAGTAGCCAGTATATGTATCTTTACGCCTTCTTCTTCAGCATCATGGATCTCCTGCGGGTTAGCAGGCATTTCTGCTTTTGTCCGGCGATAAAGCATTATAACTTCTTCTGCTCCCATGCGAAGGCAGCTTCGTGCGGCATCCATGCCAGTATTCCCATTGCCGATTACTACCACTTTTTTACCAACTGGTGGCGGATCTCCGGATGCTGTTCGAATCAGAAATTCGATGGCGGACATGACTCCCCGCATCTCTTCTCCTGAAATTCCAAGTTTATAAGAATTCCATGCTCCTATGGCTAAAAATATAGCATCATATCCCTCGCTTTTTAGTGATGCCAGAGTAAAATCTTTTCCGAATTTCTTGTTTATATTAACCGCTACGCCAAGATCTAAAATCTCCTGTATCTCCTGATCAAGCACAGCCTTTGGAAGACGATATTCGGGAATACCATATCTTAACATACCACCAAGCTTGGGCATGGCGTCATATATGGTAGCACCGTGGCCTTTAAGACGCAGATAATATGCTGCGGCAAGCCCTGCAGGACCGCCTCCTATTATTGCAACCTTTTTGCCTGTATCTGGAGGTGGTGCAGGTGTTACTCTGATTCCGCGCTCGGCAGCATAATCAGCTGCATATCTTTTCAAATCTTTTATGTTTATTGCTTTTTCAACACGTGTGCGTCGGCATTCATTTTCACATGGATGCGGACATACCCTTCCAAGTGATGCAGCAAAAGGAGTCTTTTCTTTTATAAGCCTAAGAGCTTCTATAGGATTGCCTCTTTCAATATGAGCAACATAACCCTGGATATCAAGATGTCCGGGACAAGTCATATGACATGGCGCTAAACAATCTCCATAATGCTGTTCAAGTAGTAAAGAAAGTATATTTTTACGAAATTCCCTGATTTTTGATGTATCAGTTTGAACTTCCATCCCTTCAGCAACCTTGAAAGAACAGGATGTTACCGGCCTGGATTCTCCCTTGACTTCAACCACACATATCCTGCAAGATTCTTCAGGTTTTAAAAGGGGATGATGACAAAGGGTTGGTATAAATATACCTTCCTGCCTTGCTGCTTGCAGCAGTGTATTTTCGGATTCCGTAATAACTGTTTGACCATTAATAGTTAGAGATACATTAGACATACATTACTCCGCTATCGGTTTTATTTATTATTAATTTAAACTTTTCACAGTAAGACACAGTAAACAAATATGTGTTGCTATGTTATAGTTTTATTATCTTTATTCGATGTTATATATGTCAAAATTTTGATAAACAAGTCAAGAAAAAACAAACTTAATAATTAAAATATATTGAATTTATCTAATAACTTATATATGACATACATGTCATATATAAGTTATATATTCACCTTATAATGCTTTAAGCAAAGTTTTAACAATAGAAGTATATTTATATTTGGAAATCAGAATTTATAAATTGCAATAGAGGCATCCTCATAGTTTTAAGGCAATTGTAAATACATTTGCTTTAGCTCAAATAATCAAACAAAACTTAGTTTAAGACATTTAGAATATAATGAAATCAAACCTTTGTTTAATAAAAGAACTTCAAATGTGCCTTAATCTCTAAAAAAACAATATACATTATTGGGGGACGTGTTTACAGCTGACATGGTAAAAATTAATTAGATAAATAATTTCCGTCAACAGCAGTTGAGGATATTAAATGATTTGAAAATATTAATGCAGGCTTTTTAAATTTATACCTCAGTAATAGTAATAGCCACAAAATCACAAACCTGAACACAACTTTCGCAACCTAGACAATCATCTGACCTTACAGGAACAGATTTACCATTTTTCAGTTGAAATACATCTACCGGACAGACCTCTATACATTCTTCGTCTCCTACGCATTTATCCGGATTCACATCAATTTTAAACATATTTTTTCTCTTTTCCGTCTATATCATTTATAACCAGCCAAAACAATAATGCCGGTATACCTATTAATTATAAACTACAAACTCCAAACCGGCATTTTTTCTCTTTTATATGTTTTTCAAATTCATCCTTAAAATTTGAAACAATGGCCATAATTATTTTCGATACTTTTCCGGCAAAATCGCAATATGCTGCCTGATCTGTGAGTTGAATCATAGTCTCCATCTGAACAACTGCATTATCAGGTGCTTTTCCATTTGCAACACCAGAAATAAGTTCTATAAGCCGCTGAATTCCCAAACGGCATGGAACACATTTACCACAAGACTCGTTAGCATGAAATTTTATAAGATACTCTGCAATTTCAACCATGCAAACAGAAGGATTCATGGTCATTATACAACAGCTTGTTTTATCCCATATCAGATCCTCACGTATGCTCTGAAGAGGGTTGACATATAATATAGGAAATAATATTTTATTATTTCCTATTGTTTCTTTTATAATTATTGGAATATGGGCTTCTTTTACTTTGTGATAGAAAAGTCCAAGATGTGGCAAACTGATATATGTACCATTATTACATTTACCACTACAACCATATTTTGCAGGCTCTATAACAACTGGAATATTGAGACGTTTAGATTCTGCTATTAAACCCTTATATATAGCACCCCCCCCACAGGAAGATGCTGAATTCCCAACTCCGCAAACCGTAATTCTTGGCTGATTACCAGCAATACCCGGCATTTCATGGGCCTGTGGTTTTTCTATGCAATTTGTAGCTTCTGCCGACATTTATTTTACTCCGTTTACAATTTTATCGTTTCACAGGCTGTTCGCGCCAATTCAATAAATCTTGAAGGTATAGTACCCAAAATTAATATAGCAATTATTAAACTGTAATTTAATAATCTATGTGAAAAACTTACTTGCACTGCCGGTAATCCATCAGGATCCTGACCATATGCCGCACGAACAACATTAAGATAATAATAAATAGAAATAGCCGTATTTACAGCAGCTATTATGATCAATGCAAGGTGCCCTTCATTTAAAGCAGCAATAAAAAGGAAGAATTTTCCTGTAAATCCTGCCGTAGGTGGAATCCCGGCAAGACCAAAAAAACCAACTGCTAAAGTAAAGGCCAGCAATGGAGAACGCTTATGAAGACCGGAAAGATCGCTTATAGTAACATTTTTCCCTTCCTTTGAAACATTGGTTATAACAAGAAAGCATGCAAGATTCATAAGCATATATGCTGTAATATGAAAAACAACTGCTGAATAACCATCGACTTTTAGAGTTAAAATACCAAGCAGTATATAACCTGCATGAGCAATGCTGGAATAAGCAAGAAGACGCTTGAGATCTTTTTGTACAAGCGCTGCAATATTTCCGAAAGTCATTGAAACAGCAGCAATAACAACCAAAACCTGAACCAGATCAACCGATCCGGGAGCGGCAAGACTTACAATCCTTATAAGTAATGCTGCTGCTGCCAGCTTAGGCATAGTTGCAATAAATGTAACTGTCTCATTTGCAGTGCCTTCATATATATCAGGAGTCCAAAAATGAAACGGAACAACTGATAGTTTGTAGAAAAATCCGCAAAGAATCAAAAGAAGACCAACTACACCAATCGGCTGCCCAATTATTTCCGGCATTTTTAACATAATTTCTGACAGGTATGTAGTCTGTGTAATACCGAAGATATAACTCATACCAAAAAGCATAATAGCTGTAGCAGCTGCTCCGAAAAGAATATATTTAACAGCAGCCTCTATTCTTCCATGACTTATATCCTTACTTATCGGTATTAGGATATAAAGTGAGTATGAAGATAATTCCATTGCAATAAATATTGTTATAAGCTCAACACTGCTTACCATAAGCATAAGACCTAATGCACTTATGCAAAGAAACATAAAAAACTCAGGCTGTAGCTTTTCTTCTATACTTTTATTCTTCATACAAAGTATTGTAATTAAAAACAGCCCAACGCTTATTAGAAACTTAAATGTTTGTGAAAAAAGATCAACACGGTAAGATAGATGGAAAAGATCTCCGGTCATATTAAAAGTATAAAGATTAATGATTACTCCGATGCCGGAAAGAAATACAGCTATACCCTGATTCAATTGAGCAGATGATTTCCATAAAGATTGGCAGAAAAAAACCAGTGCCATCAAGAGCAGATAGGTTTCCGGCAGAAATAATACGACATCCATTATTATTTATTCCTTAGAATCATTGAAATTGAAAACTTAATAAGGCTCATTTAATTAAATTTAGCTTTATACGAGTTTATTATATTTGTTAAAATTATTTAAAAATAACATGCTGCATTTAATATTAATGTAAAGGTACAGCGCCTGCCATATGTATCTGTTCCAAAAGATGACCAACACTCACATGAATAACATCCAAAAATGGGCCAGGAGAAAAACCAATCCATAAAACCAAAATTACAAGAGGAACTAAGTAAATAATCTCTCTTAATTTTAAATCAAAAAAATGATGTGAATCCGGTTTTCCAGCCCAAGCAACTCTCTGAAGCAAATGCAGCATATACGCCGCGGCAAGTACAACTCCCGGAATACTCAAAGCACCGATTATTTTATAATCCGCAAAAGCTCCTATCAAAATCAACAACTCACCAACGAAGCTGTTTGTACCGGGAAACGCCATTGAAGAAAGACAGAAAAAACCAAAAAATCCAATATAAATCGGCATTATTTTTGCAATTCCGGCATTATCTGCTATCAAACGGCTGTGACTCCTTTCATAAATAATACCTACACATAAAAAGAGGGCACCGGTTGTTATTCCATGATTTATCATCTGCAATATGGCCCCTTCAAGACCATACTTATTAAAGAAAAATGTACCAAGTGTAACAAAACCCATATGAGCAACACTAGAATAAGCAATAAGCTTTTTCATATCGGTTTGCCCAAGAGCTACATATCCGCCATAGACAATAGATATAACGGACATAACAAGAATGTATGGAGCAAAATGCAAACTCGCATTGGGCGTTATGGGCAGACAAAATCTAACAAATCCATACGTTCCCATTTTCAGCAATATACTTGCAAGCAAAACACTTCCTGCCGTTGGTGCCTGAACATGCGCTGCAGGTAACCATGTATGAAACGGAGCCATCGGAACTTTAATGGCAAAAGCAATCCCAAATGCAAGAAATACCCAGAATTGAAAACTAAAAGAAAAAGTCTGAGTCATTGTCATTAGAGTTGGAATAGAAAAAGTGCCGGTTTTAAGATATAGGGCAATCATTGCGACTAAAAGAAATACACTTCCAACCATTGTGTAAATAAAAAACTTGATTGATGCATAAACTTTTTCCGTGCCACCCCAGACAGCTATTAGCAAATACATTGGAATCAGCATTGCTTCCCAGAAAATATAAAACAGCACAAAATCCAGAGATGTAAAAATTCCCACACATGCGCTGCCCATAAGAAGAAGACAGAAATGAAATTCCTTAACCCTCTTGTCAATATATTTCCAGGATGCCAAAACACATATTGGTATAAGCATTGTACTCAAAAGCACAAGAAGCAGACTAATCCCGTCTATTCCAAGAGTATAATTTATATCAAATGCAGGAATCCAAGAAAAATGCTCTCCAAATTGATATTTAGGAGTAGTTTGATCAAAATTAAAATAAAGAGGCAGTGAAAGCGCAAAAACAGCCAGACTCACAAATAAAGTCCATACTCTTGCAACAGTCTCATTCCGGATCATGAAAAGAACAAAAGCTCCGGCCAGGGGCGCAAAGATTAAAACGCTCAAAATGGGATAATTAAGCTGATTGGGAATTAAAAAATCCATTTATATATATTTTCCTGAAGTAATTAAACCTGAAGGCTTCGTAATCCCGCCCGAGGCGGATAACATTGATAACTTCAAATAAATTCATCCGGTTCAATAAATATCAATTTATAAAAACCAGTGAACACCGACAATAACAAAAATCATTAAAATAGCTAAGGCCAGATAGTTTTGCAGATTTCCCGTTTGAATTTTTCGAGCTTTATCTCCAATCCATCTGGTTCCATATGCTACATTATCAACCACACCATCTATCGCCCAACGGTCAAACCATGCAAAAAATCTTGCTATAGACATCATCAATACTTTAATTCCAACATTCTTCCAAACATTACCCCAAACAGAATCAATTTTCTGGATTATATTTTGGTCAAACCATATAAATCCATTTAAGATATTGCGATAGAACCAGTCAAAATCGAGATTGATTTTGTCTTCAGGTTGTAATCTCTTAAGCAGTAAGAAAAATCCAAGACCTGTACAAAGCAGGATCTGTAAAGTTTCCGACATATGCGCCATATTATAAGGATGAAATTCAAGCGCTGCTTCTTTGTAAGGTAACAATACATATAATGCTTTCGGATAAACGCCGATTATAAAACATAGAAATGCTGCAATACCCATCGCCCAAAGCATATTTTTAGGCGGTTCTTTCGGCTTAATGCCACAGTCCTTTCCAAAAAAAGCAAAATATGGAAGCTTTAATCCAACAGAAAGAAATGTACCTACAGCTGCCAACAACATCAACATCATCAAATACTGGTGGCCACCTTCTGCAGCGCCTGCAATTACCATTGATTTACTAACAAATCCGCTGAAAAAAGGAAAACCGGAAATTGAAATGCCGCCAATTATATAAAAAATCATTGTTAAAGGCATATACTTATAAAGGCCACCCAATTCATTTAATTTGGATGTTCCGGTCATCATTAAAACAGAACCTGCCCCCATAAAAAGCAGTGCTTTATAAAGGATATGGGCATAAGCATGAGCGCAAGCACCATTTATTGCAAGTGCGCCACCTATCCCCACGCCGGCAACCATGTAGCCTACCTGACTTATAATATGGTAAGAAAGAATGCGCCGCATATCGTTTTCAATGGTAGCGTAACAAACTCCATAAATAGTCATTACCGTACCCATAATTGCCAGAACTTCAAAACCCTGAAAACCACGGGCTAAAACATATACTGCTGTTTTGGTAGTAAAAGCACACATAAATACTGCGCCTGTAACTGTTGCCTCAGGATACGCATCCGGAAGCCAGGCGTGCAGAGGAAATACAGCAGCATTTAGTGCAAATCCGGCAAGAATCAGGTATTCGGCAATTCCGGCATTTTCCGGGAAAAGCTGGACAAATGCTATAGTTCCCGTGTTTTGGTAATGCAGGAAAATACCTCCGAGCAAAAGAAGCCCGCCAAATATATGCATAAGAAGATAACGTTGACCTGCTTTTAATGATGCCGGTTCACGTCTGAACCAGATTAAAAATGTTGATGCCAGCGCCATCATTTCCCAGAAGATAAATACCGTAAGATAATCTCCTGCAAAAACAACCCCTAATGAACCGCCTACATAAAAATAGGAAGCTATATGTTGTGAATCATCTTCGACATGAATGCCGAAAAGTACACCTATAAAAGACATTAGTGTAAAAACATGTGCAAAAACGATACTTAATCTATCAACACGTCCAAATACTATGTTAAAGTCCAAGTAATTATAAGCACCATACACACCAGTTTTCATGGTAAGTACACAATAAAATGCAATAAGCGGCAATCCGAGCAAAAATATTTTTTTAAACTTTTTCGGAATCAGCGGGATAAGCAATGCACCAAAAATAAAAAATATCGCCGGATGTATGAAATTATTCATAGTAACCCTCTTTTCTCATCAACACAGTATGCGATAACCCTTTCATAACCCGAATAAGTAGAATCGTGCATATCAGACCGAAAATAGACCAGAAGCATGGAACCGTTTCTGCCCAAATGTAAATCTTTTCCGCCAATGTAAGAACATGATGCTCTCCATGTTCAGCACCATGATGCGCGCCAAAAAGTTTAATACAAACATCAAACACAAGAGACCCTGCTATACATATCCACATAGCAATCTTTACTTTTTTAAGATTGTCTCTTAAATATTGTATTGGTTCAGCAAAATTCATAATGTTAAAACCGCCTTGATTGTATTCATTAAGTAATCCGGATCAAACGACTTTACAATATTCATAAAAAAGTCCGGATAAAGACCCATAAGCACGGAAGCTGTAGCTGTTAGTAACAAAGGAATCACCATAACTGCAGGTGCTTCATGACGCCCGCTATGAAGGGCTCCCGGATCACCTTCCCTTGGCTTTCCAAATATAGTTTTTATAATCACAGGAAAGAAATAAGCAGTATTTAAAATAGTACTGGCCAGCAGGACTACCAGAAGAATAGTATTATGCGCCTGCATTGTTCCAATTGCCAAATACCACTTAGTCACAAATCCGCAAACAAGAGGAACTCCGATCATGCTTAACGCTGCAATACTGAATGCTGCTATAGTAAATGGCATCTGTTTTGCGATACCGCCCATTTCGCTGATTTTCTTAGTGTGAAGAGATACATAAATAGATCCTGCACACATAAAAAGCGTTATCTTGGAAAAAGCATGGTTTGCAATATGAATCAGCCCTCCTGTAACTCCACTTGGAGTAAGAAGAGCAACACCTAAAATAACATATGAAAGCTGACTTACTGTAGAATAGGCAAGCCTTGCTTTTAAATCATCTTTGGTAAGAGCAATAATTGAAGCCATCAGAATGGTAAATGATGCCAGATAGGCAGTAGGAATACCTAAATTTAAGGAATTCATCAGTTCAACACCAAAAACCGAAAGCATAACCCTGCTTGTACAAAAAACTCCAGCTTTAACAACGGCCACTGCATGGAGCAAAGCACTAACAGGTGTAGGCGCAACCATCGCCGAAGGCAACCAGTTATGAAAAGGCATAAGCGCAGCTTTTGCAAATCCGGCAAGGTACAGAATATATGTAATTGTAACAAGAGTAGGATTTGCCGTTTCCGGAAATATTCCGTGCATTATACCGGATGGGGCAAAATCTAAAGTGCCTGCTAAAATATATGTTAAAACAATTGCCGGAAGGAAAAATGACTTTGCCGTACCGGTAAGATATACCATATATTTTCTGGCACCCTCATAGGATTCTTCATCCTGATGGTGGGAAACCAGCGGATATGTAAATATTGTGATAAGCTCATAAAATAAATACAAAGTAAACAAATTACCCGAAAAGGCAACACCTATAGCCCCGAATATAGCTAAAGCAAAACAGGTATAATATCTGGTTTGCGCATGTTCCTTTAAAGAACGCATATAACCGATATTATAAAACGTAACCAGAATCCAGAGAAAGGAGGCTATTATTCCAAAAATAAGCCCAAGAGCATCAACCCTGAATTTTAGCGAAATGCCAGGCAATATAACAAAGGGCGTATATTCAAGTGCTTTCCCCGACAGTATCAGTGGCATCATGGAAAGGATTGTAAGAAAAGTAGCCACTGCGCCTAAAACAGACCAGGTCTCTCTAAGATTTGGTTTTTTGGGAGTAGCCATAATCAGCAGTGAGGCAAAAAGAGATATCAGTACTGCAACAACCGGCTTTATAGTGATAATGGTTTCCATTTGGCTTTAAGTATCTAACCTTTCAGTTCGCTGACACTATCAGCATTAATTGTCTTAAAATTACGATAGACGGTAATAATAATACTCAGAGCAACGGCAGCCTCAGCAGCCGCAACACCCATGATAAACAAAGTAAATATCTGACCTGATGCCGGGTTTTTTGATAAAAACATATTAAAGGCCATGAAATTAATGGCAGCACCGTTTAGCATCAGTTCGGTTGCGATAAGCATACCTATAAGAGTGGAATGCTGTAATATTCCGTATATTCCGATACAAAATAACAAAGCGCCAAGAATTAAATATGTTGTAAGACATTCCATGTGTTAATCCTTTTTCCGGACAAAACTTGCGACCATAATAGAACCTATAATTGCAATGGCCAAAAGCAGAGAAATCAATTCGAAAACAAGAAAATAACGGCCAAGCAGTTCATGCCCAAGAGCTTTGATGGACCAGTCACGGGTTATATCTGTCAGTGGTTCAAATTTAAGGCTCATAATCATCTTGACCATAACGATAAAAACAACCGAACTTACTGCCGCCGAAGTTATAACTTTTAATTTATTCCTTTTTGGCAATTCTTTTTCAAGCGGAGGTGAAAGCATTATCGCAAATATATAAGTCATGCAGATAGCACCGACATATATAAGCAATTGCATCATAGCTACGAATTGGCTGCCAAGATAAAGATAAACCCCTGTTATTCCAAACATGGCAAGACAAAGGCCCAAAATATTATGTACTATTTTTTTCGGTATTACCGCTAAAAATGCACCTGATAGCGTGAAAACAATCATCAGCGCAAAGGCAGCCTGCGCTACCATAATCGGCGGTATCAGATCTGAAATCGTGGTTGTCATTTACTTTCCTCAAGCCGTTGCATTATATCAATAACCCCATCCCAGCGAGATAAAAAGGCCAATTCATATTCATTGGAAAATTTAAGCGTCTTTTCAGGACAAACATCAACACACAAACCGCAAAGACTACACTTTGTAAAATCAATAAAATACTTTTTTCCGTATTTTTTATCACTAGCCTTTGTTTTTTCCCCCTGAACTTTAATAACATGCGAAGGACAGGTTCGCGCACATAACCCGCAGGCAACACAGTGGTGGCTCTTGTTGTCATCAAACATAATGGCTTCGATATGTCCCCTGAAGTGAGGAGTCATTACAGGTTTTTGACGTGGATACTGAACCGTAACAATAGGCTTAAAGAGATGTTGAAAAGTTACCCTCATACCTATGAGGAGGCTCTTTGATCCTGTATATATTTCTTTAACGTACTGTTTGAAGCCATACGGAGTATTCATTAAAACACCTTAATAAAAATAGCCGTTACCAAAAGGTTTACAAGAGCTATCGGAATAAGCACTTTCCATGCAAAATTCATAAGCTGATCAAAACGAAGCCTTGGGAAAGTCCATCTTATCCAGACGGTAACAAAAACAAGTAAGTAAGCCTTTAGAACAAACCAGAAAATTCCGGAGAAAAAAGGCCCATGCCAACCGCCAAAAAACAGAACTACGGCCATGGAAGAAGCTATAAACATGGCTGTATATTCCGCCATGAAAAACAGAGCATCTCTCATACCGGTATATTCGGTATGAAATCCTGAAACCAGTTCGGATTCGGCTTCAACAAGGTCAAATGGAGCCCGGTTCGTTTCTGCCGTTGAACAGATAATAAAAATAACAGCAGCAACCGGTTGCACCATAACATTCCAAAAATATGGTGATTGAGCTGCAACAATTTCACTCATCTTAAAAGAATTGCTCATGAGAATAACCGACATTGCGGAAAGCAGAAGCGGTATTTCATAAGCTATGCTCTGAGCAACAGCCCGGACAGCGGCAATCAATGAATATTTATTGTTTGAAGCCCATCCGGCCATCAATAATGATAAACCTGAAATACTTGAAAATGCAAAGATCAATAAAATACCCACATTCATCTCTCTGATCTGCATTACCGAGCTGAAAGGAATCACAACAAAACAAACAATAGCCGGAATTACAGCTATGCAGGGAGCCAGCCAGAAAAGAGGTTTGTCTGCTGCATCAGGGGTTATCATTTCTTTGCACATCAATTTTACTGCATCAATAAGGCTCTGTAAAATTCCATGAGGGCCGACTTCCATAGGACCGGGACGAAGTTGTATATGTCCCGCAACCTTTCTCTCGACGTATACAAGGAAAGCGGAATTTAAAGGTACAAACATTAAAACAAGCAGAAGCCCTACAACACCCGCCATCATATCCGGGCCTAAAAATCCATAAATATCTTTAATAATAGGAAGTTGTGTCATATTCACCGGTCAATCTCCGGAACCGTTACATCGATACTGCCAAAAATAGCAATAAGATCGGCAACAAAATGTCCAGGAACAATCTTACTCATAACAAATAGGTTAGAAAAAGAAGGCGCGCGCACTTTCAGACGATATGGAATACGCGTACCATCACTGACTATATAAAAACCAACAGCGCCACGGGCACTTTCAAAGGAATAATAACAATCTTTGACAGGCGGTGTTACAAAGCGGGCTACGTCTGAACGAATCGGGCCTTCAGGCAAGTTATCCAAAGCCTGTTCAATAATGTTTAAACTTTGCTCCATTTCGGCCATCCGTACCAGATAGCGGGCCATACAATCGCCTTCTTCCCTTGTCGGAATCTCAAACTTGAAATCCTGATATGATGAATAGGGTTCGCTTTTACGCACATCATAGCTTACACCGGAGCCGCGTAATGCCGGACCGGTAACACCATATTCAAGTGCCACTTCCTTGCTGATAACTCCAACTCCGGTGGTACGTTTTATAAATATTATGTTCCCTGTTATCAAATCATTGTAGAGTTTGAACCGCCCTCTGAGCCGATCTATAAAACGCCGGGCACCTTCGCAAAAAGCCTGATCGATATCCAAACGAACTCCGCCAAACCGGCTATAATTATAGGTAAGACGTGATCCGGTAATCGTCTCAAGCAGATCAAGTATTTGTTCACGGTCATCCCACCCATAAAGAAAAGGTGTATATGCCCCTAAGCCCATAACAAAATCCATAACTCCAAGAAGGTGGCTGGCGACACGATTAAGCTCTGAAGTAATAACCCTGATATACTGCGCTCTTTTTGGAACCTCAATACCACAAAGCTTTTCAACAGCTTCACAATATCCGGTATTGAAAATCATGCCGGAAAGATAATCCATTCGTGCAGAATTTGGATAAAACTGTTCATAGATTCGGTTTTCAGCCATTTTCTCATGGCCCCGATGCGTATAGCCGATAAGCATTTCAGCTTTGACTACAACTTCGCCGTCAAGTGTCAGCAAAAAATGCAAAACTCCGTGGGTACTCGGATGCTGAGGGCCTAGATTGAGCTGATAAAGCCGCTCATTAATATTTATGTCGTCTACGGTTTTGATGGTCAACATGTCATATCATCTATTTCATCGGTTATAGTAGTCTTACCGAAGTTCTTAAGTAATGGGAAATAATCTGCATCATCGGGATTGAGTATACGCCTTAAATCCGGGTGTTCTTTAAATTGGATACCAAAAAAGTCGTAAACCTCCCGTTCCAGCCAAATAGCACCCGTATAAATCGCCGAAATAGTAAAAGGCGGTTCATCTTTGGGCACACGTATCCGAACCATTACACGGATATTTTCCTGATTATAATCAAAATAAAGGTAAACGATCTCAAATGAATCTATGAAATCAACCGCTGTGACGGTTTCCAGGTTAAATCGCCTGTTTTTCATAGCCGAAGCTACCCTGCGCATACCAACCTGATTCGACTTAAATTCCAGGTGATAGCCTGTACGGGCATAATCACTCTGGCTGATATCTGCTTCAGGTACTGATTTAGCCAGACTATTTTGCAGCTCTTCTAGCAGCTTTTTCTGCCCTTCGGTTAGCATCCATTGTTCCTTTACTAATCAAGGTTTGTAATTTAAGAAGTCCCTGGATAAAAGCCTCCGGGCGTGGGGGACATCCGGGAATATAAACATCAACGGGAATTATCTTGTCCGTTCCGTTAATTATTGCGTACTGCCCTTCATAAGCAAACGGCCCGCCGGAAATAGCGCAATTGCCCATCGCCATAACCCATTTTGGACCGGGCATCAGTTCATAAAGATTTTTTATAGTCGGAACAAGTTTTTTTGATATTGTTCCGGCAACAACCATAACATCGGATTGTCGCGGACTTGCTCTAAAAATAGTCCCGAACCTGTCAAGATCGAAGCGGGCCATTCCTGCGGCCATCATCTCTATAGCACAGCATGCAATTCCAAAAGTAATGGGCCATAAAGAATTAACCCTTGTCAGATTCAATAAATCCTGAACAGAAGTAAATCCCAGTACTGCAGGCGCTCCATCTGTAGCCATTGTAGTTGCACAATATGGACTTTTCTCTATCTCCATTCAAATACTCCTTTCCGCCAGGCATATACAATCGCCAGAGAAATGATAAAGAGGAAGATAAAGAGTTCAATCAATTCGCCATAACCAGATCCTTCCTGACCATAAACCATGAGCACCGGAAAGAGATAAAGTACGTCCACATCAAAGGCTAAAAAAATCAGGGCGAAAAGATAATAGGATGCTCCGAATTGGATCCAGGCAGTTCTGATTGGAGCCACACCGCTTTCATAAGTCTCCCCTCTCCTTTTCCCACGATAGTTAGGACCTATCAAGGAATTTAACGTTACCATAACAACCGGCAACGCAAGGGAAACTATAAAAAAAATAAAAACAAAGAAAAAATCATATAGGCCGGCTTGCAGCATCTGAGAAAACACGACTTATAACTCCCATAACCTCACATAAAAAATTCATAACTTAAAGTAATTGTTTCGGCTCACATAGCTGGTTGAATGAACAATTGTCAAGAAAAAAAATATAAAACTCTTTACTTTTTTAAAAATAATACATCAATTCCAAATAAGGTTTACCTGGCATTATGGCCTTTTCATATTGACATGCTCTAAATAACATGCTTTTATTCCAACCAATTTTTAATTCAACTGTTCTGATGGAAATAACGTTAGCCGCTCAGTCTATCTTTAGAGCGGAGTGAACGGGAACAATCACTTATGTTGTAGTAAACATGTCCCGAATTCATAAAGCATATATATTTATTGAAAAAGGCAACCCTTACGACAAAGGAACTCTCATTCCTTTATCTAAAAAAAGTATCTCCATAGGACGTCAATTCTCTGCGGACGAACCGGATATTGCATTCAGCAACCCTGTCATTTCACGTAATCATCTTTTAATCGAATGGAAGAATGGATCATATCAGGCCGTTGATAAAAATAGTAAAAACGGGACGAAAATCAACGACAAAAAATTGGAGAAATCAACCTTTTATGAGCTTGGCAACGGCGACCGCCTGCGCCTGGCCAATGATACGGCCATACTCTTATTCTCTTACGAGGTGAAGCCCACAACAGTAACCATGCATGAAGAATCGGAAGAATTGCAAATCCGGTTCAATGCTGACCGCAGAGAGCTTTTTATTGAGAGCCAAAAAATCGTTTTGAGGGGAAACCTTTACGAACTTTTTGGCGTTCTTTATAAAAACCGGGGAAAAGTAGTCAGCCATTCGGAAATTAAAGAAGCGGTCTGGCCCGAAAGAGCCAGGGATGAAAAAGGTGAGCCTTTTACATCGGAAGAAGAGATTCATGTGCTTATGATGCGTATGCGCCATAAATTAGGCGCATACAGCCGGTTTCTAAACAACATCCGCGGCTATGGTTATATCCTGGACCTGTAATAATCGAAAGTGTATTTCATGTCTGAAAAATGGGAAATCGGCCAAATCATAGATGGACATTATGAAATCTTTGATATCAAAAAAGGCGGCATGGGCCTTGTTTTTATCTGTTACAACAAATTTGAAAGGGAAATGATCGTTTTAAAAACCTTTCGGGACAGGTTTTTATCCAACAATCAGGTCGTTAATAGATTCATTCAGGAGGCTGCAACCTGGATACATCTGGATAGTCACAGCAATATCGTCCGGGCCTATTCAGTGGCACACATATACTTTCGACCCTACATTTTTTTAGAATACATCGCAAGCAATTTTAATTATGGCCTTGATTTAGCGGACCACATGACCGGCAGGCGCCTGCCTTTGGAAACAGTTTTTGATTTTGCCGGGCAGTTTTGCGACGGCATGGTCTATGCCCGGAAAAAAATGCGAAGTATCGGCAAACAGTTCGTGCATGCCGACATCAAACCCGCCAATATCCTGATTCACAACCAAAGCACTTTAAAAATAACCGACTTCGGATTGTCCCGCGCATTTGACAACGAGAAAGCCTCAAACGGATGGGGCACACTCGCCTACATGTCTCCTGAGCAGTTTACTAAAACCCCACTGGATGTCCGCTCCGATATCTATTCTTTCGGATGTGTGCTTTATGAAATGGTCACCGGAACCATACCTTTTTTAGTTGACGAAAACAATGATTTGGCATTGGCCCACAGGCTTTACAGAGAAAAGCATTTTCAGGAATTTCCGATAGAGCCGAAAGAGCAAAGAAGTGACTGCCCAACCGGACTCAACGATGTGATTTTAAAATGTCTAGAAAAAAATCCGCTTAAGCGCATCCCTGATTTTAATGTTTTGAAGAAAGAAGTTGTCGATCTTTACTATCAAATGACCGGCAAAATAATCCCAAAGAGTTTAGAATCGATGCAATCGCTGGATAAAAGAGAGATGCTCGATAAAGGCATATCGCTTATTGGATTAGGGCAATATCAGGATGCCGTTATCTGTCTGGACCAAGCGTTAAGCGCAACCCATGAGCCCGAACTCAACTGGATTGCTTACAACAGCCGCGGTTCAGCCTTTGCCGACATGGGCCAGACAGAAAAAGCCCTGGTCGATTACGAATCGGCCATCCGATTATTTCCGGATCGGCCGCTCTCCTACAACGGGAGAGCCAATCTCTACAACAATCTGGGAGAACTCCATAAAGCCCTGAGCGATTATGATAAAGCCATTGCCCTGGATGATAAAAATGTCATCAGTCTTTACAAGCGCGGCATCTGTTATAGAAGGCTTCAATAATTTGAAAAAGCACTAGACGATTTTAGCCGCGCCATTGAGTTAGGCCATTATGAATCCTACACCAACCGGGGCAGTACTTATCAAATGCTTGGGCGATATGAGGAAGCTTTATCGGATTTTAATAAGGCTTTGGAGTTATATCCCCGAAATTCAATTGCTCTTATGAATATCGGCGGCATTTGCGAGGAACGCGGGCAAGACAAAGAAGCGGCCGAGTACTACACCAGTGCGATTCAAATAACGCCTTTGTATATCATACCCTATTCCAAACGTGCCTATCTTTTCGCAAAAGAGAAGAATTATATAGCGGCCATAGAGGATTATGAAAAGGCGCTCAGTATTGATCTGTCGCAGATTCCCAAAGATGCCTGTGTTGACTACACCCTTTCAAAGACCGAACTGGATCGTATTTACCCGCCTATTTTCCATGACTGCGGAATAAGCTACCTGAAAATCGGCAACTATCTGAAAGGCAAAGAATATTTACAACGTTTTCTTAAAATAGCCTCGCCCTACCATCTCGATAAAATCGGGCAGGTAACCCAGGTGCTTGCCTGGATAGATATTCAGCTTGGAATTTGTTAGGCTTTTGATAGGTAGCTGCTATTGTGTTCATTTAAAAGGAGGTGTACTTTTTGATTCAAAATGAGAACCATGCAAGCTAAAAATGACGTTGCTGAAACCAACCCCCCTTTTGCGTTTTGCAGAAGTGCAAGCATTAGGAGATATCGGCGCCATTTATCCCGGTCATCTTGCATTGCTTGTGCTGACCATGCTTGTAATCATAAACGACGAATCCCAATGGCAGGCTACCAGAGAAGGCGCTGAAAAAACCTTGATTTTGTATGGATCAAAATGTGTGCCATGCTTGGAAGAACTGATGAAGCATGAGGACCCACTGATAAGCTTACAGGCAACTATATTATTTGAAAATATATCAAAAGGGATAAGCAAATAACAAAGGAGGTATCTATGGGATTTAAGGACCTGTTTCGACCTAAGTGGAAACATAGCAATGTTTTTGTGCGGCTAGGTGCAGTTCAGAAACTTTCTAATCAGACCAAACTTGCTGAAATTGCCAAGAAAGACGCCGATGATACAATACGAAGTGCAGCCGTGTACAGACTGACGGATCAAACTCGACTTGCTGATGTTGCCTTAACAAGCGATAGTTGGGAAGCGCGGTATGCTGCTTTAGAAAATTTAACGGATCCAAATCTACGCGCTAAGGTCCTTGAAAAATTTGATTACAATGAAAAGGACATGGAGACATTCCGGGCTATAGCGAAAGCATTTAACTACGATAAGGATAAATTACAATGTAGCCCAAGAACGGGTCAAGCGGTAGAAGAGTTGCAGCGTGTTATGGACGTTAATGCGGCGCGTGTTTTGAATGATACGATTGAGGATAAACCCGCGTCTGCCGGGATTGATATCTCACACATCCATGAGCATTTGCAGACAGGCAATAAAATCAAGGCGATCAAGCTATATCGTGAGCAAACAGGAGCAGGGCTGAAGGAAGCAAAGAACGCTGTTGAAGCGATTGAGCGAGGCGAAATGCCTTTAACAGAAACTAATTCCCATGGTGCCAAATCTAAACCAACTGCCGCTGACTTACCTGATTTTAACAAAAACGATAAGACACATGTTCCCAAGATTACGCAAGAGTATTTAACCATTATTTTAGTTGAAAGCTCAACACTTGGCAGTGCCGGTCCAGGAGGAGACTCCTTTCAAAAAGCTATTCAGAATATGAACAATCGAGACGATGCCACTGCAATACGCTGTTTTGAGGAGGCGCTTATAAAAGGCCTCGATCCGTTGAGGCAGGGGTATGTGCATGCGAACCTTGGTGAAATGTATATAAAGACGAATGTCATAGAAAAGGCTTTGGATGAATTCAAGAAGGTCCTGAATTTCAAAGAGGCCCTCTATGAAAGTGTCCATACCGCAGTTCAATATCTCAGCATACTGTATCGCGAGCTCGGACAGCCGGAAGTGATCAACGTACTTGAACAACTAAAATATAAAACTTCGAGCAAAATAAATACCAGTCTCTCTCCGGAAACGGTCGAGCGTGTGCGTCAATTGGCTATTAAAAACAAATCCCATCTTCTTGAAAGAAATGCTGCTTCTTCAACACCGATAGATGAGGGTAAAAGCAGAAAAAGTATTTCAAACAATAAAGAAATCAATAAACTTGAGGCCAAAGCACAATACTATATTGACAGGAAGAAGGATGGCAAATTCGACGAAGTGATTGCAGATCTGGCGCCAATAATTTCAAAATTACCGGATAAAAGTGATATTAGGAAAATTTTATCGAGTACGTATTTGGACCGTGGAGCTGCTAATTATCAACAAGGTTATGATAATAAAGCATTGGCAGACTTTGAGGAAGCCACTAAGGTTGACCAGGAAAACTGGAAAGCCCTTGTTAACCTTTCAAGCCTTTACATGGCAAGCTATCGTTGGAAAGAAGCATTGAAGCCTTTGAAATCAATTATGAACTGAATAATAATCCAGGCATTGTTGAACGACTCAGACAAATACGCTCCCATGTATAAACACCAGCGTAGGGTCAATGAAAGAAGAACTGATGAAGCATGAGGACCCCCTGATAAGCTCACAGGCAAAGAGAATATTTGAAAATATATAAACTCATAAGCGAATAGAAAAGGAGGCTTTGATGGGTACCGCAAAGGATAATAAACTAATTGATGCTGTGAAGAACGGTAATATCGCTGAAGTGAGAAGCCTATTGAAACCGGGTCTGGTTTGGTATGATCAAGCCTGTAGATGTCTCAGTAAAAATGTCAAATGGGGAGACACTTTTAATTCTTGCCTCCCGGCAGGGGAATCTGGAAATAGTGAAATCGTTACTGGAGAATGGCGCAAGAGTAAATGATATCAGCAACGAAAAGGTTTCCCCGCTGTATGTGGCATCAGAGAATGGACACAAGGACATTGCAGAGCTGCTTATGAATTCCCCTTGGGGTGATGAATCTAACGTATTGTCCTGCACTGAGAGTGCCTTGCGGGAAAAGTATAATCATATTTCAGCAAAGACATGAAGAAAATGAGGGATGAAGCATCGCGCCTAATGGATATTGGAAAGCGAAGTACAGAAGAAGTGTTTAATAACTATTAGTGGATCAGAAAGAGGCTAAGCCAGCTTTTGGCTCTTTACCTTATCCCTGACCAGAGGCCCGAAATAACCATAATAGAAGGAGGCAACATGAACTGGTACTTCGAGGTGTTAAGAAAATATGCGGTATTAAATGGACGAGCTCGGCGCAAAGAATTTTGGATGTTCTTTCTATTCAACATGATCATCTTGTTTGTGTTAAGTTTTGTTAGAATAGACTATATCATAGAACTTTTCCATCTTGCCGTTATGATACCGTCTATCGCTGTAGGCGTTCGCAGGATGCAAGACACAGGTCATAGTGGATGGTGGTTCTTTGTACCTATAGTTAATCTGGTTTTTGCGGTTCAGGCGGGCCAGAGAGGCAGTAATAGTTTCGGACCAGACCCGATATCTTCTTACACTACATCAAAACACGCCACAGAGCATCAGCATACCGATAGGAACATTGATGATGTCAAGGTCGAGCCTGAAACAAATCAAGATGTTGTTCGGAACACAGCTCCAGAAAAACTTACAACTGAGGCGCTACACGCCCAAACCCAACTTGCTGAGATTGAGGAGGTAAGCAAGGAGCTTCCCGCTTCCATTGCTTCGGCAGAGGATGGTAATAAGACAAAAATTTGGAAAGAAAAAGATAATCGTGGCACAAGACAGGAAACCTATCAGGAAGCTGTTGTTTTTTGGCTGGCACGAAACGCTTCGAAAAAACTCGATCCCTTTATATTGTATACATTTGACAATGAAGAAAACGCTCGGAAGGCATTATTGGATACCGGCGTTGTTCACCGCACCGGGGACAGCGGCAAGCTGATTTGTACGGAAACTCTGACATTCGGATATTATCGGCGAAACGATGGCAAGTACGAGGCTATCCTTTGTGGCGATGATTTGGCTCGCGATCTCTGGGTAAAAACCAAAGAATGCTTTTTAAAATATGGCGGCATTCTTAATAATGAGCAGGAACCCATAAAAGATATCAGAACCGTTGCCCAAAAATCGGTGACAGATATACAAAAGGTTAAATTCCTTCGTGAAGACCGCACGTCTGATGTGGGTCAAACCGCAATTTACCGCATCCATACTGCTCCGGACGCATTGACGGCCAAGGCATTTCTCGAACAGAATCCCATAAGCCAGAAATTTTTTTATTTAGTGGTTGAAACTCCTGAAGGTAACTATTGTCGTGATATAGCTGGTATCTACAAGGAATAATGAGAACTGATCAATTAAATTCTATTAAAATATAGGAGCTCTTGAGAAAGCATTCTAAAAAATCAACTTCGATCAATCTGTATGCTATCTGTAGGTTTTCCTGTGTTAAATATGCCTTCCTTTTTCTCTGGCGTTAAACTGACATATTTAAAAAACTTTATCAAGGAAACTTTCGATAATTTTTTTAACTAATATTGAATGACCTTTAAGGAGCTTGAATGGCGGACAATACTCACATAAATTATACGGATACAGGCAGAATGTTTTTTGCCGTTTTACTGCTTCGCGTTGTCGCTGTTATCCTCGTTATTTTTACTCTACCCATAAGGCCGACCCTCCCTGCCTGGATGCTGGAGTGGTATGGACAGATAGCATATCCACTTCTTGCATATAGCGTCTTTTCGTTGTTGTTTTATAAAAAAGTAACGGCTGTTCTGAAAAAATACCCGTGGTTGCTGTATGCTGACCTTCTGATTTCTGTGGGAATCTTACAGATTGGCGGCAGCTGGCGCAGCTCATATTTCGGATATACCATTACCTCAATGATCCTGCTTACCATTGTTCATGGCAGGATGGGAGCATACGTCTCAGCGGCTGTCCTTACTATTGCTGCTGTGGTCAAAGATCCTTCTTGCGGCCTGCCTTGCATGGAGGTGTTTTTTGTCAACAACTGGGACATGCGGATGGGGGCGGGGCTTATTTATACAACGGCGGGAGCGATCCTCGGATACTTCAGCACACTCTTGAAAAAAATAGAAATATTATCACGGGCTGAAGTGGAAAAAACCAAAATGGAGGCAAACACACAGCTTGCTTTGGAACTGCATGACGGCGCAAAGCAGATGGTAACCGCCATTCTTCTGAAGATGAACCCGCTGGTAAAAAACGTTCAATCCTCCCAGGATGAAATCTCGGAGGAAATACGATGGATTTGGCGGGGGATGAATTATCTGAAAAACGAAATGAACCAGGTTATGGACACCCTAAAAAATGGGAAAAGCAACGGCAATAGCCTGGCATTATGCGACATCATACCGCTTGCTGAAGAGGAGGCGAAAATTGCCGAGGTCATGACCGGGTTATCCTGGAGTGTGATAACGGAATGCCGGGAACTCTGTCTTCCTTTATGTTCCGTAATGTCCTTTCGCCGCTTTTTGAGTGAAGCTATGATGAATACATGGAAACATTCGGGACTGAACAGCGGTGTGATCTTGCTTCAGCGTTCGAACGAATCCGCAATTATTAAAGTTACAGACATGGGAACAGGATTCAAGCTTCAGGAGAAAACCGGCGGGAGTACCACAGGACTTGATAGTCTTAAATACAGGGCAAAAGAGCTAAACGGTACTGTTGAAATTAATACAGCACCAGGTAAGGGTTGCAACGTGATACTCACACTCCCGGTGCTTTTTCCATCTGACATGATTTCCGAAAAGAACGATACACACAAATAATCTGGTAATAAATTACCAGATTATTTGTGTGTATCTGCTCATGATAAAAGACATTCAAATATGCTATAGGAACAAGCATGCTTATCAAAGTTTTTATTTTTGAAGACCATTGGATGTGCCGGGAAGCACTCGTTGCTGTCCTTGGCAAAGCCGGCAATATTCAGATTGTAGGCGCAGTTGAGGAAGTCGGGGAAGGATTCCAAAGAGCAGTAAAATTAAAACCGGATGTCGTGCTTATGGACGTCCTTTTCCATGGAGTAAAGCTGGGCATTCAGGCCACTGCTGCGATAAAAAAGGCGCTCCCGGAAACAAAGGTTTTGGTATTTACCGAATTTCCGGACGAAGACACGTTAAGGAATGCTGTAAAGGCAGGCGCATCAGGGTTTCTGCTTAAAAAAGAGGTGCAGGACCCTGACGTTATTGTAAACGCGATCCGCACTGTGCATCGCGGACATGCGTATCTGACCCCCCTCATGACCGAAAAAATTCTTAATGTGGTGCGACATGCAGCAGAAAAGGACGGCTATGAATTGACTAAAAGAGAGCTGGAAATATTGCAATTGATAAACAAAGGAAAAAACAACAAAGCAATCGCAACAGAGCTTGGAATCGACATAAGAACCGTTGCCAACCATGTAAGCAATCTGCTTTTCAAGATGGATGCAAATAATCGCACCGAGGCAGCTGCGATTGCAAGACGTGAGGGGATTTTGGAGTGATTGATACCGAGTTCCTTCAAATCATACCTGCATTGGCTTCATCGCTTCTTTCCTCGACATATCACATATATACATCCTGCCGCTTCAAGTGCGCAAAGCAGCGCTGGAAAAGCTTTACAGGATAGGAGAACAGGGAAAAACAACCTTGGATAGAAAGGAGGCGGATGAATAACCAAGAAACTATATGGCAGTGTTAACAGAAAATTTATTATTAAATTATTAAATTTGAGGAGATAGAATCATGAAAAACCATATAAAATTTCAGCATCGTCACTATATTACAAGCCTTTTTTTGATTATATTCTTTATTAGTGGATGTACTCATCTGTACAACCAACCACTTCATGAAATCAATTTGATGCCTGTAAATGATAAGATTAATCTTTCTGTCGGTCTTGTTATGACTGATGAGTTTCGCAATGTAAAATGGGAAAAAAAGGAAATAGGTGATACTTTTATTTTACCTATAGGCGAAAATTTGGCACATCAAACTGAGCAGTTAATGAAAAGAGTCTTTGCAAATTCAGTAGTATTAGAAGGTGTAAATCCCACTCAGAATACTGAGATAAAATATATCATGACTCCAAAGGTAATTTTTGTTGAGCAATCATTAGGAGCAACCGCTTTTTCAAATGCAATATTATCGATTATTGTTGAATGGAAATTAACAGATCCAAAAGGAAAAGCTGTGTGGCAGGAAACAGTCAAAGGAGTTGGCACGGGACAAACTGGTAATATTGTTACAGGTGGAGCAAATATGGAAAAGCGTTTTAAGATGGCTTTGCAAGACCTGTTTGAGAAAACTCAAGAAGCTATACTATCTTCCGACTCTCTTAGAAATATAACATAACTACTGATGGAGTATTAACAACTTTTAGAACCCACCTTTTATGGACTATACGAGAGTTTTATAATCAGTTGGATTAAGATTTTAGTAGAGAGAGAAGAGGAGCTAAAACCTATGAATAAGATATTAAAATCACGATGGCAATATTATCGACATGTTTTATGCATACTCTTATGTGTTCTGATATTATTTCTTAACGGTTGCGCTACAGCCTGGGAGCCAAGCGGCTCCTATTACCGAACCACGACAACAAAAATATCAGTTGCAAGTGTTCCTGATGGAAAGGTTCTTATTAACAACAACTATGTGGGAGATACACCAATAGATCATACAGTGCGATATGAAAAACAAATTGATAAAAAAACCAGGAAGGTTAGCTATTGGATAACACAACCTGGATTCACGCTTTTTTGGAGTATTGTAAGTCTTGGTGTTTATATCCCTTTCAGCTTAATACCTGCCGATGTTGAGACATCGCTGCATCCTACTGACTTATATCGTAACAACGAATTTACTCTTAAGATTGTATCGGAAGGGTATAAAATTTGGCAAAAAGAAATTTTATGTTCAGGAAACGACAGGCTTTCAATTGATACAACCCTGGAGAAAAATGAGGCCGATAAATAACTGAGAGACTATATGGCAGGGTTAACAGCAAATCAATTTTTAATCAAAGGAGCCACTTTCAAAACGTTTCAGTTTGGTCAAGCTCAAGGCGGGAGAAAATTTCAACCACAGGAATACATCGAGTATTTCGAGGATTGAAATTTGAGCCCAACGCAGAGATCGGCCAAAATGG
>Ga0180007_10001292_pt1 | contig 35206 bp, 24 predicted proteins | sample MM_PC_MetaG_FD_121122 | JGI IMG/M metagenome (GOLD analysis project Ga0180007, IMG submission 121122) | Groundwater microbial communities from the Aspo Hard Rock Laboratory (HRL) deep subsurface site, Sweden - MM_PC_MetaG | ecosystem: Environmental > Aquatic > Deep subsurface > Groundwater... | reverse complement strand
CCCATATCGAGTTTGGCACCACGAGTCATAATAAACTTACCGTCTTTCTTAAGATAAGAAATATCACGTTTGATAGTTGAAGGAGAAGTAGTTAAAATCATAGCAATATCTTCATAACTAAGCAAAGCACCTTGGTCGTAGGCTTGACGAGTAATTCTTTGTAATCGATGCCGTCTAAGTCCAGCAAGCCCAAAATTAGCAAGGGCTTGGTAATCTGAGTTAATATCCATAAGTCTAATTCTGAGAGTAACTTTACGAGTAAGACGGATGTGTTTGCCAGCTGGTTCATCAGCAGAAACAGCTTCATAGGAAATTTCACCACTACTTAATTTAATATTAGAATGTTCTTCAAAGTAGTGAGAAACTTGAGAGTAATAAGCCTCAGCAATAATTGGGGTAAGATTAAAATCTGTAGCCAACTTTTGAATAATAGCATTTTTAGCATTTTTCGATTCTAAACGTTTAATACCGTAAGAATCACAATTTGGTAACTTGACCATAGTTTGTTCTCCTTTTTTATTACAAAATTAAGAACTCCTAGGGTCATATGACCTAAACTTTAAATAACCATTCTTCAAAATTGAATAATATGTTTTACAACCAAATATTTAATAAACAGAACGGTGAAACAAATGAAAAAAATTATAATGAGTTTTATAATATTTTTAACATCCCTTGTTTTTGCGCAGGAGGTTGATTCCACAAAATACTTTTTAATACGCTGCGATGATTTTGGAATGAATCATTCTGTAAATATGGCAATCAAAAAAGTAATTGATACTGGAATTCCCTTTTCAACTTCAGTAATGTTCGCATGCCCTTGGTACCAAGAAGCAGTCGATATTCTAAAAGAAAATCCGCAAGTTGGGGTTGGAATTCACTTAACGCTTAATTCAGAATGGCAAAACTACAAGTGGGGACCAGTTCTTGGAAAAGGAGGTGCTTCAAGTTTGGTTGACAGTATGGGGCACTTTTTTCCATCACGAAGTAAATTGTTTGCAAACAATCCAAAGTTTGAAGAAATAGAAAAAGAATTACGCGCACAAATTGACCGTGCAGTTAATTCTGGAATAAGAATTGATTATCTCGATTATCATATGGGCGCAGTTGTTGAAACTAAAGAATTGCGAAAATTAGTTGAAGCTTTAGCAAAAGAATATGGATTTGGAATGTCTGGATATTTCAGCGAACAATATTCAAGCATAACATATGGCGCTCCACTCGGGACAAAAATTGATAGCCTTCTTAATCATGTAAAAAATCTTTCTTCTGGAGTAAACATGCAAGTTTTCCATGTTGGTATTGATGATTCCGAAATGAGTGCGCTAAAAGACATGAATACTTTTGGATTAAAAAAAATGAGCGTTCATCGTCAAGAGGAACTAAATTGTGTAATTTCACCAAAATTAATTGAATTGCTAAATGAGGAAAATGTAATTCCAATTTCGTACAAAGATCTTATTAAAAGAATTGGATTACAAAACATGTATCGCCCCGAGGATAGTGAATATTAGTATTTGATATCGTTCTAAAATAGGTTGATTCAAAAAGAATAAAATTGTTAGCCTATTTTAGGACGATACATATTTAGAAACATGAGTGACATCAATGATTGAATTTATTGCTCATACAAAGAAATACATTATTGTTCAAATTTCAGAAGAACCAAATCGTTTTATATTCTCACCATTAAACTTGTTATATCCAGAATTATTGAATGGTTTAGTTTATTCAGAGCTATTTTTCCTCTAATAATTTCAACTCTTCTACCGAATCAAAATTTGGATTATTTTTCTCTTTTTGTATTTCAATAATATAAAACTTATAACTATTTGCTATAAATTTTCTATGATTAGAAAATGTTAAAATGATTTATATAACTAAAAAGTATAATTATTATTATAAAATGCAAAAGAATTATTTTACAATTACTAAATTATGTAATGTTATTAATAAAATTGTTTTATCTGCAATGGTCATGGAAATAATGATAATTCTTGCAAAACTCATAATTGCAAAGGATTCGGACTTGGAATAACATATTCTTTAATTAACAAACGATGAATACAAATTATTTAGAAATATAAAGGATCAAAAATGAAACTAATTACATTTATACTACTCATTCTCTTATGCTTTGCTCAGCTTAGCCTTGCGCAGGATGCGTCCAAAACGCCAGCGCAAAACGCTATGTCAAACGTTTTAGGTGTTACAATTGATGGAGGAGTAGCCCTTGGATCAACCGATTATACAAGAACGGTAATGGATTACACAGGGAAAGCCTCCTTGGAATACTATCTGCCTTCTACCAAGCTGGGAAATTTTGGATTTAGAATTTTTGGACAAGAAGCATTCATTTCTGGAGAAGGTGTTTTTCAATGGATACAACCAACAGATAAATTCACCACAAAAATTGATATGTTTGGTGGTGGAGTATTTTATACCCTCGCAATTACAGACATGATTTATCCTTGGGTGGGCATTGGACTTTCAAACCTTTGGTTTTATCCAGAGGATGGTAATGGAAATCAGTTGCCAAATTATATCGCGAATAAATATGATAAATCAATGTTAGCTTATAACGGTGATGCAGGTGTAAGAATTATGGTATCTAAAAACATAAGTGTAAATTTAGCTGGCGGAATTGTTCTGGGAGCTAAGGATTTTCTTGATGATATAGAGGTTGGTTCAAGAAATGATGAGTTTGTTACCATAACCGCAGGCGTGTCATACTACTTTGGAAGATCAGTAGATACTGATGGTGATGGTGTTCCAAATTACAATGATGCATGTCCAGGTACTCCCAAAGGCGCAAAAGTTGATAAATTTGGCTGCCCACTTGATGAAGACAAAGATGGCGTTCACGATTATCTTGATGTTTGTCCAAACACACCTTTTGGTATAGAGGTTGACGCTGATGGATGTCCAATTATAAAAGATACTGTAAGTGCTAAACAAACAAAAATTGAATCTCTAGTTTTGAGTGGCGATACAAATTTTGAATTTGATGAGTCAAACCTACTCCCCATTTCATATCCTGCGCTTGACGATTTAGTAAAAACAATGAAGGAACACCCAGAATACACATGGGAAATTGGTGGATATACAGATTCTATTGGCAGGGATCGTTATAACGAAACACTTTCGGAACAAAGGGCTCAATCTGTTGCAGACTACTTGTTAAAAAAAGGTGTTATAAAGAATAATCTTAAAATAGTTGGATATGGCAAAGCTAATCCTATTGCTACTAACGAAACTGAGGATGGAAGGTTTTTGAATAGAAGAGTGGAAATAAAATTACTATCAAAGGGAATAGAATAAATTGTATAGTCATGAATTGGTTGACTAATTATTGTAGTGTAAAATTTTGTAAATGGAAAATATCAATGAAGTAAAGGGAGTCCCACTTTTCGGGCAATGCTGTCAACTTAAGCTCTTGTCATTCTGTGATGTTTCCCGTATAAAAATACGGGACAGTTATTCGGTTAAAAGTCAACAATTGAACAGTAGTAATGTTCAAGAAAATATTTAACCCAGATTTGTCGACAGGAATAAACTTCTAAGGTCATTAGAGAATAAATGATTTTAGCTGTTGTTATTTAAGTAATTAGAGTAGATAAAAATTATTAAATTGGCGTAAAATTTAAAATTAGAATTGCTTACAAAATGAAAAAAATAGAAATAGCCTTTACCGACAAAGCAATCACGCGGGGAGGATTAAGTTTACTACGCCGAATGCAAATAGAATAAGTTCTGGAAAAAATATCTCTCCCTCACAAGGTTCCAATCGTGGTTATTCTCCCAAGCAAATGATACAGAAATTTTGGGTTGGAGAATGGAGTGGAGCCAATTGTTTTAAACACTTGGAAGTAACGCGTCATGATGAAGTATTAAGAGAGATATTTGAATGGAAACAAATGGCTGGAAGTAGAGCTTTCCAACGGTATTTTCAACAAATTCATTCAAGCCATTACTCAAGAAGTCATTACTAGATTGTATCAATGGTTTTTCAAAAATCTACAATTTGATAACTACACAATGGATTTCGATTCCAGCCTACTGACTCGCTATGGAGACCAAGAAGGGAGTAAAAAAGGGTACAATCCCAAGAAAAAATCACATCATCTGATTATAGCTTTTTTATATTTGCTGGTACCTTTTTGGTGAATATTGCAGGCTCTTTTTCGTGAATATTAACACTCTACTCCCCTTTACCCGATTAGAAGTATTTTTTATTGTTGATTAAATTATAATATTTTATATAATGGTTAAACTAAATAACTTGTAAGGTAAGATAAACAAAATAAAAAGTCTAAATTCTTGGGATGAATATTTGCATAAAGTATTTTAGTTAACCCCAGTTTATGCATTGGATAATCTCAATTTATATAAGGCGTTATGTTATAAAAGTTTATACTAATGCAAAGTAATAAAAACGGTTATATTGAGTAATCCCGAAAATGATTATTTTTTATGAATTTACAAAGAATATTATTTTCTGTTGCATAATTGAGTTAACAAAATAGGATTTTTATCATGGTTATTTCTATTTTTAGCATAAGGAATCTCAAATTTTGAAAATTTTAGGATAAATAATGAACAGAAATATTTGGATAAAATTTACCTCAAATTTCATGAGTTTTTTAGTCATAATTGCTTTTTTCCTCTTTTCAATTTTTGCCCCATTTAATTTGATATTTCCAAATATTACTCCCAATTATTTCTATTCACTCAGTTGGATAGTTAACATCATTTTCATTCTTGATTTAGTTTTTAGGTTAGTTTTATTAAGCAACCATAAAAATAGTCTTGGAATTCTCTCCGAGGATAACCTAATCAGTTATCTTCAATTAAACTTTATTTTTGATCTTGTGTCTATTATTCCAATTGCTTTTTTCCCAAATCCATCTTTATGGCAATTACTTCCACTAATAAAAATATTTTCAGTTTTTAACAGAATATCATTCATCCGCCAAACAATGCTAAAATTCGCTGCTTTCTCAGTGGTAATTCAATTTATGTATTGGTTTGCACAAATAACGCATTGGATTGCTTGCGGATGGCTCAAAATAGTTGGAATTGATGAAAATATTCCAATCAGTTCAAATTATATTTCCGCACTTTATTGGACAACCACCACATTAACAACAGTTGGTTATGGCGATATTGTTCCACACACAAATTTTGAAATGCTTTATGCCGTTGCGGTAATGATAATTGGTGTTGGTTTATATGGATATTTAATTGGAAATGTTGTGTCGGTAATTACCAAACGCGACCCGGCGCATGAAAAATTTATTTCTAATCTTGAAAATCTTTCTTCACTGGTCAGATACAGAAATCTACCTAAAAATATAACAATAAGAATAAGACAATACTTTTTATATCTCTGGAAAAACAGATTGGAGCATAACGAAAATGTATTTTTGGAAAAACTTCCTGATGGATTAAAATTGGAAGTCCTTACATTCTTAAAACAAGATGTTATTAAAAACGTGGAACTATTTAAAGACGCAAGTCACGAATTTATAGCGGAATTAGCGGAAAATTTAAAGGAACTTGTAATAACTCCAGATGAATTTTTGTTCCGAGAAGGAGATATTGGCAATAGAGTTTTCTTTGTAATTGAAGGACAGTTATCAGTTCTGATGAAAAGCAGCCCAAAGGAAATTGCTAAAATAAAAAAAGGAGATTTCTTAGGGGAAATTTCACTGTTTAAAAATAAGCCGCGCAATGCATCTGTAAAAGCAAATACATTTTGCCATTTATATTATTTGGATAAAAATTCATTTAATTTACTAATTCCTAAATATCCATCAATTGCTAAAAAGATAGAAGATAAAGTTTTGGAACGTGAAAAATTGAATGGGTAAATGTTCAAAAACCTACTTTTTGGCTTGTTTTTTGTCTCACTAATATAGGCACAGAGGGCAATATCTGCAAAACGCCAAGCAGTGTTAACTATGTGGCGAGCAATATCAGCAATTAGGCGAGCAGATTTAACAATGCAACAAGGGACTTCAACTATTCACATTAAAGGGGCAGAAACGTGGTTATTAACACATTCTTTCTAAAATATTCCATTTCCAAAACTAAAAATTATAGCTTTTGTTTAAGTCAAACATTTCTTTTTACAAAAATTTCTAACTCATGTTACGCAAGTTTTAATAACCTTGAAGGTTTTGTTAGGAGAATTCGTGAAGATTGCTAAATCTTGTTTTGGGTAAGTAAAACCACGCAAACAACACCATTAGAAAAGCAACATGTTTAGGAGTGTTTGGTTAAATAGGGGAACGAAAATATTCGCCCCCTACTATTAACTTGATTTTTAAGTAGATTAAGAGCAAGATTAGGACTAAGACCACGAGTAAATATTTTGGCAATAAAATAATAATAGATTAATTTTATAAGAATAAAATAAAGAAGTTTAAGTGCATAGAAAATAATGGCAAAATAAAGGAACGAAAATATTCGTTCCCTACTCTAATTTGATTTTTAATTAGATTAAGAGCATGATTAGGATTAGGATTAAGATTAAGACTTGCGTAAAAGGTTAGATTATAGGTAAATGATAAAACGGAAATACAATTTTATAAATAATAATATTACAAAAAGGAAAAAATGAAAGGGAAAGTAGCAGTTATCGTTCTATTTAGTTTGGTTTATTATTTTGGTTTAACGAACCAAACATATTCACAAACAGCAAATCCAGATATGTGGGTAACTAACGGATCAGTTAACGCAATAGCCATTGATGGAGATTACACATATATTGGTGGTGATTTTACTTATGTAGGACCAAATACTGGGTGCGGTGCCAAAATAACTACAACATCAACATCGCCAAATATGTCATTCCCCAAGGTTAATGGCAGTATTGTATGTTCAATCTCAGATGGTAGTGGTGGGTGGTACATTGGAGGTGGTTTCAATAAAGTTGGGACTTATAAAAGAAATAATATTGCACATATTCTTTCAGATGGTTCTGTGGATGCAACTTGGAATCCAAATGCAAATAGTGATGTCTATTCAATAGCCATAAGCGGAAGTGATATTTATGTTGGAGGATATTTTACATCAATCGGTGGTCAGACGAGACACTTTATTGCCAAACTAAACAATACCGAGGGCTCAGCAAATGCAAAATGGAATCCAAATGCAAATGGTCCTGTCTATTCGATAGCCGTCAGCGGAAGTGATATTTATGTCGGAGGAGATTTTACATCAATCGGCAGCCAGTTAAGAAACTATATTGCCAAGCTAAACAATACTGATGGTTCGGTAGATGCAACTTGGAATCCAAATGCAAGCAGTCCTGTCAACTCAATAGTCATTAGTGGAAGCGATATATATGTAGGAGGAACTTTTAACTCAATTGGTGGTCAGACGAGAAGAGCTATCGCTAAACTAAACAACACCGATGGCTTGGCAGATTCAATATGGAATCCAAATGCAGATTTTATTGTCAATTCAATAGCCATCAGCGGAAGTGATATTTATGTTGGAGGAGGTTTTACAACAATCGGTGGTCAGTTGAGAAGTAAAATTGCCAAACTAAACAATACTGATGGCTTTGCAGATGCAACTTGGAACCCAAATGCAAGTGGTACTGTCGAATCAATAGCCATCAGCGGAAGTGATATTTATGTTGGAGGATGGTTTAAAACAATCGGCAGCCAGTTAAGAAACTATATTGCCAAGCTAAACAATACTGATGGCTCGGCAGATGCAACTTGGAATCCAAATGCAAATAGTTATGTCTATTCAATAGCCATCAGCGGAAGTGATATTTATGTTGGTGGAAATTTTACATCAATTGGTGGTCAGTCGCGAAATAGAATTACCAAACTAAATAATACCAATGGCTCAGCAGATGCAACTTGGAATCCAAATGCAAGTGGTACTGTCGAATCAATAGCCATCAGCGGAAGTGATATTTATATTGGAGGAAGTTTTACGTCAATCGGTGGTCAGACGAGAAACCATATTGCCAAACTAAACAATACTGATGGTTCAGCAGATGTAACTTGGAATCCAAATGCAGATAGTTCTGTCTCTTCAATAGCCATCAGCGGAAGTGACATTTATGTTGGAGGAGGTTTTTTGATAATTGGTGGTCAGTCGAGAAATCGAATTGCCAAACTAAATAATACTGATGGTTCAGCAGATGCAACATGGAATCCAAATGCATATACTTTTGGCTCTGTCAATTCAATAGCCAACAGCGGAAGTGACATTTATGTTGGAGGAGATTTTTCGTCAATTGGTGGTCAGTCGAGATTTGGAATTGCCAAACTAAACAATTCTGATGGTTCAGCAGATGCAACATGGAATCCAAATGCAAATAGTACTGTCAATTCAATAGCCATCAGTGGCAGTGATATTTATGTTGGAGGGGGTTTTACAACAATCGGTGGCCAACTAAGAAACCATCTTGCCAAACTAAACAATACTGATGGCTCGGCAGATGCAACTTGGAATCCAAATGTAAATGTTGGTGATTATTCATATATCAGTTCAATAGCCATTAGTGGAAGTGATATTTATGTTGGAGGAGAATTTAATACTTCAATCGGTGGTCTGTCGAGAAATAGAATTGCCAAATTAAACAATAATGATGGCTCGGCAGATGCAACATGGAATCCAAATGCAAGTAATACTGTCAGATCAATTGCAGCCAGTGGAAGTGATATTTATGTTGGAGGGAAATTTACTACGATGAATGGTGATGCACAAGGAGGATTTGCACTTTTCACTGATAGAACGCTTCCAGTTGAACCAATAATAGAAATTGTGCCATCAGAATACAAGTTGGAACAAAATTACCCAAATCCGTTTAACCCAAGTACGGTAATTAGTTATTCAATACCAACAGATGTGAGAGGTGAGATGCAAGAAGTGAGACTTATGGTATATGACATACTTGGAAAAGAAGTAGCGACTTTGGTAAACACAAAACAAAGTGCAGGTAACTACGAAGTTAAATTTAATGCAAACAAACTAACAAGTGGAGTTTATTTCTACAAATTGCAAAATGGCAATTTTACCGAGACAAAGAAGATGCTCCTTTTGAAATAATTAGAATACATGGAATAAATACCCTAGTAATGGGGTATTTATTCCATTATCAAACTTAATAAATATAGCCCTATTTAAAAATAAACCTCGAAATGCTTCTGTAAAAGCAATTACTTTTTGTCATTTATATTATTTGGATAAAAATTCATTTAATTTACTAATTCCTAAATATCCATCAATTGCTAAAAAGATAGAAGATAAAGTTTTGGAACGAGAAAAATTGAATGGGTAAATGTTCAAAAACCGAACACTTCGTAATGGCATTCAGAAAATTTTCTTATTTCAAAAGAAACAATTGTATAAATATCCGTGATATTTAAATTTTGTTATTTTTGATTTGCATTTTTATTAAAAAATAACAATTTTAGAAACCATGAAAAAACAATTATCAAATATTAACAATTGGTGGTGGTGGCACTTTTAGTTCCTCTGTCCTAAAGTTATATAAATTTTAATAATGCCGTGGATAGTAGGAATACCATTCACGGTTTTTTTGTTTTAAAAGCCGTTTATAAAAGCGGCTTTTTTTATAATTATTTCTAAATCACAATAAATTAATGGAGAAAAAAATGAGAGACAATCAGATTTACCTTAATCCGAGTGAAATGCCAACAAAGTATTACAACATTGTTCCAGATTTACCAACTCCTTTGGCTATGCCGCTAAATCCTGCCACAAAACAACCAGTTAGTCCCGATGATTTAGCACCTCTTTTCCCAGAAGAATTAATTATGCAAGAAGTGAGTCAGGAACGTTTTATTGATATTCCAGAAGAGGTATTGGAATTATATTCATTAAGCCGTCCAACCGCGATGCACAGAGCATTCCGTTTGGAAAAAGCATTAGGAACTCCAGCAAAAATATTTTTCAAATACGAAGGTAGTAACCCTGCCGGAAGCCACAAAACCAACACAGCAATTGCTCAAGCATATTACAACAAAAGGGCTGGAATTAAAAAAATTGTAACAGAAACTGGTGCAGGTCAATGGGGAAGTGCGCTCTCAATTGCAACACAACATTTTGGAATTGATTTAGAAGTGTACATGGTAAAAGTTAGCTATGACCAAAAGCCTTACAGACGCACTTTAATGCAATTACACGATGCTAAAGTTTATGCATCACCATCCAATAGAACAAATTCTGGAAGACAAATTTTGGAAAAAGACCCGAACTCGCCTGGTTCACTTGGAGTTGCAATTAGCGAAGCTGTTGAGATAGCAGCAAATAACAAAGATACAAATTATGCACTTGGTTCAGTATTAAATCATGTAATGTTGCATCAATCAATTATTGGGGAAGAAGCTCGCTTGCAACTTGATAAAGTGAATGAATATCCCGATATAATTGTTGCCTCAGCTGGTGGAGGAAGTAACTTTGCCGGGATTGCAAGTCCATTTTTACGTGATAAATTATCTGGAGCAAAAAAGGATTTAAAGGTTGTTGCAGTAGAACCATCTTCCTGTCCTACATTAACGAAAGGCAAATTTGCGTACGATTTTGGTGATACTGTTGGTTTTACTCCATTATTAAAAATGTTTACACTAGGTCACACATTTATTCCACCCGCAATTCACGCTGGCGGTTTGCGTTATCATGGAATGTCTCCAATTGTTTCCAACCTTTATGAAAATAAAGTAATTGAGGCAGTAAATTATCACCAGATTGAGGTATTTGATGCGGCAAAATTGTTTTTAACAACTGAAGGTATTTTGCCAGCACCAGAAAGTGCACATGCAATTAAAGGTGCAATTGAACAAGCAAAATTATGCACCGAAAGAAACGAAGCAAAAACAATTCTTTTTAATCTTTCTGGGCATGGATTTTTGGATCTCGGTTCTTATGGTTCATATATAGATAATAAGCTTGAAGATTACAAATTGCCTGATGAAGTAATTATGCGATATTTTGCTGATTTGCCAATTGTGGATTAGTTAAATTTTGTTTATTCACCTGCAGTTTCTTAACTGTGGGTGAATAGTTATTCATGTTTCCAATTCATTGGTCAAAATAAATTGTATTAAATGGTGAAGACTATAATAAAACATCTTATGAAAAATACTTTTATCAAGATGTTGTTATATAATACTTTATCCTTGACAAATAAAGTAATTCTTTATATTTATACAATAGTTATTTTTATTGATTGAAGAGAATGAATAAAACAAGCAATAATATAAAATATCAAAGTGCTAAATCAGATAACTTTGCAGACGAAATTATTATTGGTACAAATTCAATTCTGAGTAAAAATCTTCAAAACTTTTCGAATATTGATCTAACCGCTAGACAAACCCAAATTGGTAATGAGTTTCTTGAAAAGTACAGTAATAATTATCTTTTTAATTTTTCTGTGGTAATCATTGGCTTAATGGCTGCTGTTATTTTACTCACAAAAATTGTAACAATTTCTTTTTCCATTGTAAACAATTTTTCAACAGGCGTTTTTATTTTTGGATATATTTTTATTTTCATTTCAACAGTTATTTTAATTACAAAAAGAAAAATGCTTTCGTTGAAAATTAAAGATGAAACTTTATATATAAAAAGCTTTCCTGCATTGAATAAAAAGATTTCAGTAAGTCAAATTTTGAAGTGTGAATTAAATACTATCGATAATGGACATTTCAATTCGAAGGGGAAAATTCATTTTGCAATTAATGAAAATGGAAATAGATATAAACAACCACTAACTGCTGGTATAACTCTTCAATTGATAGACGGAAATAATATTATTATTGGTTCTGTTAAATCATAGGCACTATACAAAAAATAACAAATTAAATTATCTACACTTATCTTTTATCCATAAATATTTTAATATGGATAAAAAACATAAAACAAACAAGAAACACAAAACAGAACCCACATTGATGGATGTATCTCATTTGATTTGCCACCAACAAGTTTAGCAATTGGATATAGTACAAATCCGGCTGTCATTCCTATTCCTATATTATATGTAAAACTCATTAGGATAATTGTAAAAAAGGCTGGAATTACATCGGTTAAATCATCAAAATTTAATTTAGTAATTGGTCTTAACATTAACATTCCTACAATTATTAGAGCAGAACCATATGCATAAGATGGAACTACAGTTAATATTGGTGTAAAAAATAAAGCAGCAAGAAATAGAAGGGCTGTAACCACAGATGTAAATCCAGATCTACCACCAGCTTCTATGCCAGCTGCGGATTCAATGAATGTTCCAGTTGTGCTTGTTCCAAGTAAGGCTCCAACAATAGTTGCAGTAGAATCGCAAAGCATTGGTTTTTCAATTTCTGGTAAATTACCATTCTCATCAAGAAAACCAGCTCGGTATGAAACACCAATAAGAGTGCCCATTGTATCCACAAAATCCATGACAAACACTGTTAGAATAACAGCAAAAAATCCCCATGTAATTGCACCTGCAATATCAAGTTGCAAAAATATTTCGGAAATGTCTGGAGGCATACTGATAAAATTTTCTGGAATTGGAGTTATTCCAAATACAAATCCAAGAATTGTAGTTCCAACTATTCCAATTAAAATGGAAGCATTTACTTTTTTTATCATCAAAATTGAAATAGTTAAAAGTCCAAAAATTGCCAATAAATTTGTGGACAAATGCAAATTAGTAACTTTAACTGGAGCACCAGGAACTCCTAGTGCTATTATCCCAGTTTCATTAAGACCAATAAAGGCAAGGAAAAAACCGATTCCGACTGCGAAAGCAATTTTTAATGATTCTGGAATACCATTGGCAAGCCAACTTCGTATTTTAAAAAGAGTCAAAATTGTGAAAAGAACTCCTGAAAGAAAAATTGCTCCAAGTGCAGTTTGCCAACTATAGCCAAGTACTTTAACTACAGTAAAAGCTATAAAAGCATTTTCGCCCATATATGGAGCTATTGCAAATGGTCTTTTAGCATAAACCCCCATTGCAAGGGTTCCGAAAAAGGCACTGATTATTGTTGCTACCATCGATGGACCAACTGGAATACCAGCAATTTCAAGAATTTTGGGATTTACAATAATTATATAAGCCATAGTGAAAAAGGTTGTAAATCCAGCTATAATCTCAGACTTGTAATTAGTATTTAATTTTTCGAATTGAAAATATTTTGCAATCATTAAGTGCCTCCTGGACATAATTAAGGAATCACGGATGTTCTAATTATTATTTATAATACGATAGAATACATATTTCAATATTCATTATATGTTATTTTTGTAAAATTACTAAATATTAAATTAATTTAATATAAAATTAAATGACTTGTAAATGCAGTCTGTGAGGCAATAAAATTATGATAGGATATAAAAAAAAATCCTCTCACACATAAAGTGAGAGAGGATTTTTTTTGTTGTGGTTTATAATAAATTATTTCAATAATACCATTTTCTTGGTTTGTACAAAGTTGTTTGCTGTAATACGATAAAAATAAATTCCAGCAGAATAATTTGACGCATTCCAATCTGCAGTGTAGTTACCTGCACCCATTTTATTTTCTACAAGAGTTTCCATTTCTCTACCAAGCGCGTCGTAAACAACTATTTTAACACTACTAGCTTCTGGAATTGAGAAATTAATTAATGTAGATGGATTGAATGGATTAGGATAATTTTGTGACAATTTGTAGTCTGTTGGAATTTCAGAATCATCCATATTAATACCAGTTGTTCCACCAAGATCTTCAATTGCAGCTTTTAAAATTGCAATTGTAAATGCTGGATTGTGAATACCAAAACTTCTATCTTCTTCAACCCATAAATATACATAACCAGCTTTCATTATTGCAGGAGTAAGATTAGAATCAGCAGCTGTAGTAATTGAAACTACACCATCTTTTTGTGGTAATAGAGTAGCTAATTTACCCAATAAACCATGTACTTCTAACTGAAGTCCTTGTACTACTCCGTTTCCATCAAGATCTGCATTGTTATTAACATAATATTTTTTATTTGTGAAAGATTCACCAACATTACCATGACATTTATTACATGCGTCAACATTATCATTACCTTCAGCATCATTCATATTAAATGAGTGACCGCCAACAAGAACAACATTGCCTTCAGCATCAACAGCAGATTCACCTGACATATGACAATCAACACATGAATTTCCACCAGCAACAGAGTGAGGGGAACTAGGGAATTTAATACCATAATCTGGAGCATTAACACCTAAAAGCATATCAGCTTGTGGACCATGATGAGCACCGTAATGAGAACTTTGGTTTTTTACATCAGATGCATAAGTTGCAGCTGAACGACGACTTCTATGACATTCCATACATTGAGCACCTGTGCCATATTGTTCAAAAGTAATAGGAGTACCATCACCAAGTTGAGTATCAGCAAATCTTAATTGATGTAGATTTGAAGCATCGTGAGGATCATGGCAAACTGCACACGAAATGTTAGTAGCTTTAGGACGTAAAGCCGTTTTTGCTGGTAATCCATTTGCATCAACTGGTCTACCTTCTTTAGTCCATTGAATGTATCCTGCACCACTATGGCATGGTGAGCAACCATCTCTATCAGTGGATCCAACAAATGCACCTATAGCATGACCACCGTGGAAACCACGTCCGTCAAAATCAGTTGCATCTTCACCTGAAGCATCCCATTGTGCAGGGAATGCATGATGAGTGCCAGAATCATGACAAATTGCGCATACTTTTGAATCTAATGAAATTGATATTCTATTATCTCTAATTACAGAAAAGTGTTCACTGGATGGACCGTGGCAAGATTCACATTGAATATTTGCAAGTTTCATAGCATCTGGATAAGCTGCAGCAGTAATATCAGCTTGCCCATCAAATAAAGAATCAGGGAATACAAATGAAAAATCATCAAAACCATTGTTAACTGCATTTGCATCAAAACCAGTTGAGTGACAGCTAACACAATTTGGGCCAAAATGATCACCCTTTAAACCGTTTAATCCTCTTGTAAGAGCAGTTGCATGACCAGTTTCTGACCATTTATCAACAACAAAATCATAATCAGCATTATTATGGCAAAGAGCACAAGTTGGAGCACCAGTTGTACTTAAGTACTTACCAGCATTAATTACAATTGTATCTGCTAAAGCACCATCTGTAAAAATAATAACATAAGTACCTGTTACATCAGGTTTAAATATTATGGTTTCTGTATTTGTATCATTTGATCTTGTACCAAAATCGGCTACGGAACCAAATGGTTTTGTTAGCATCCAAGTTTGAGAGCCACTAAGAGCATCACTTGATGTAGCTTTAAGATAAATTTGTGTTCCAATTCCAACATTAGGTAAGCCATTATATGCAAGATCAAAAATATCGGTTGTACTAACAGCAGCATCTCTTGGCGATACACCAAAAGTTTCAACCGATATTGTTTGAGTGTATATTGTTGAAAAAGAAAGTAAAGTAATTAAAATCAATAAGAAACTTTTTCTCATGATTTCCTCCATTTAGTTTTAATAAGTTTTTATCATATGTAAATTTTAATAATTGAGTAACAACAGTAAAGAAAACAATTATGAAAAAATTTTTATAATTCATTAAAATATTATAAAAAAGAGAAAAAAAAAGCCCTCATGAATGAGGGCTTTTTGGGAAAGCGTTAAAATATTATTTAACTAATAACATTTTACTAACTTTTGTGAATTTACTTGTAGTCATTTGTAAGAAATAAATTCCTGACGCACGATTAGAAGCATTCCAGTTATATGTGTGATATCCAGCATTTAAGTTATCATTAACTAAAACTTCAACTTTGTTACCAACCATATCATAAATTGTAATTTGAACATCCGATGCTTCTGGAATTCCAAATTTAATTGTAGTTGATGGGTTAAATGGGTTAGGATAGTTTTGACTTAATGAATAAGCAGTAGGAATATTTTCTATATCATTAACATCAGTAATAGTTAAGTTAACTTCCAAAGAAGCTGCACTTTGATTTTTTGAGAAATCCATTGCATTAACTTTATAGAAATATGTTTTTCCACTTTCTACTTGTGAATCGTTATAAATTGGTTCAACAGTTGTTTTTACCAAGTTTTCTGCAGATGGTATAAAACCTTGAGTTTCACTTCTGTAAACTGTAAAGTAATTGAAATCTGCATCAACTGGTTTATCCCATGTTAATACTGCTGTGTTATTATCAAGAGCAATAGCAACATTTCCAGGAACAGCTGGTGCTAGGTTATCAACTGAGAATCCTGACATAGGAGAAGTTTCAGCTTGAATACCATCTTTTGTTTTACCAAGAACCTTAAATGTTGATAAAACTGTGTCACCTTCAACAGCATTTTGAAGAGTAGGAACTACTGCAGAATATTCTAGGTATCTAATAGCAGGAACAGTAGCAACAACATCCCAAAGTTCACCATTAACATCAAGTAAATTTCCAGCTTCTAAATTGGTTGTAATGCCTTTGAATGAAGAGAATTTACTTCTATCACGGTTAGCTGCACCAACTGGAGCTTGACGTAAAATAGTATATGATTCAACTTGATCTTTTGCAACACCATCATCAGCACCAAAAGCAGTCCAAACAACACGCACTTGGTAACCTTGATCGTTCATAATATCATCAACGCTAATCATTTTACCAGAAGTAATTGCACCATATTTCATTGATTCAATTGCAACTTTTAACATTGCAACTGTAAATGCAGGATTGTGAATACCAAAACTTCTATCTTCATCAACCCACATATAAGAATATCCAGCTTTCATAACTGCAGGAGAGTTTGATTTGCTTGACATTATAACATTACCGTTTGCATCTTTTGGTAAGAATGCAGCAAGTTCTACCATTAAACCACGAACTTCTTCTTGAACGCCTTCTGCAACTCCATCACCATCATGATCGGCAATACCATTAAAGAAATATTTTTTCTCTTTGAATGATGCACCAACGTCACCGTGGCAAGGAGCACATGCTTCAACATGATCTTCACCTTCAGCATTATTCATGTTAAATGAGTGACCTCCAACAAGAATAGGGTTACTATTGGCATCAACTGCAGCTTCGCCAGCCATATGACAATCAACGCAAGAATTTCCACCAAGAGCATGAGGAGAAGTTGGTAAATCGTAACCAAAATCAGGATAGTTTGCACCAATTAACATATCGGCTTGTGGTCCATGATGTGCACCATAGTGTGTACTTGCATTGTTTGGATTAGAGGCATAAGTTTTAGCTTCACGACGACTTCTATGACATTCCATACATTGAGCGCCAGTACCATATTTTTCGAAAGTAATAGGTGTGCCATCACCAAGTTGAGTGTTAGCTTGTCTTAGTTGATATAGGTTTGTAGCATCATGAGGATCATGACAAACAGCACATGAAATATTTGTAGCTTCTGGACGAACAGCAGTTGCTGCAGGTAAACCATTAGCATCTACTGGTCTTCCTTCTTTAACCCATTGAACATATCCAGCACCACTATGACATGGTGAGCAACCATTTCTATCTGTTGAGGCAACAAAAGCACCTGCAGCGTGTCCACCATGGAAACCACGACCATCAAATTCTGTTGCATCTTCACCAGATGCATCCCATTGAGCTGGGAAAACATGGTGAGTGCCAGAATCATGACAAACAGCACAAACTTTTGCATCTAAAGAAATATCAATTTTATTATCAGTAGTAACTGAAAAATGTTCACTAGCTGGTCCGTGGCAAGATTCACATTGAATATTTGCGCGTTCCATTGCATCTGGATAAAGAGCAGCAGTAATATCAGCTTGACCGTCAAATAAAGAATCTGGGAATACAAATGAAAAATCATCAAAACCATTGTTTGATGCATTTTTATCATAGCCAGTTGAATGGCAGCTAACACAATTTGGTCCAAAATGATCTCCTTTAAGTCCATTTAAACCTCTTGTAAGAGCTGTCGCATGACCAGTTTCATTCCATTTTTCTGCCATACCTGAATGGCACAAAGCACAATTGCCACCACTAGCACTTAAATATGTACCAGAATTAATAGTGATAGTATCTGATACACCACCATCAGCAAAAACAATAACATAAGTACCTTTTAGGTCTGGTTTAAATACAATTGCTACAGCATTTGTATCCAAAACTTGTTTTACTCCAAATGCAGCTGTAGAACCAAAAGGTTTTGTCACTGTCCATGTTTGTGTACCGCTTAAAGCAACACTTGAAGTAGCTTTAAGGTAAATTTGTGTTCCTCTGCCAACATTAGCTAAGCCGTTGTAAGCTAAATCAAAAATATCTGTTGCACTAACTGCAGCATCTCTTGGCGAAACGCCATAAGTTTCAACTGATACAGTTTGAGAATAGATTGTTGAAAAGGAAAGTAAGGCAAATAAAATCAATAAGAAACTTTTTCTCATGATTTCCTCCATTTAATTGAAAATAACATTTAATTAATAAAACAATAAGTATTTCACACTTGTAAAGTTTGCTAATTGAGTAACAACTGTAAAGAAAACAATAATGAAAAAATTTTCATTATTATTAAGCACTCTTTTTAGAATATATTTTATATATTTTGTGAGCAAAAGGAAAGTAAGATGAAAATACTAATTGTAGAAGACGAAAAAAAAATTGCAGAATCTTTAAGGAAGAACTTTAATGATGAAGGATTTGAGACAATAGTTTGCTTTGATGGTTCAGAAGCACTTGAAACAATTTCTAAAGAAAAATTTGATTTAATTCTTTTGGATTGGAGATTGCCAGAAATTACAGGTATTGAAGTTTGTAAACGAATTAGAAATGCAAATAATAGAACACCGGTAATATTATTGACCGCTCTTTCAAATATCTCTAATAAAGTTGAAGCTCTAAATTGTGGGGCTGATGATTATATAACTAAACCGTTTTCTTTTGAAGAAGTTTTAGCCAGGGTTAATGCTATTATTAGAAGATATAAATTTTTGAATAATATCATCGAATTTGAAAATATGTCGCTTAATCTTATTACACACACACTTGAAACAAAAACTGAATCAATTAAACTTCCAGAAATGGAGTTTGAATTACTCAAGTATTTTTTGGAAAACAAGGATAGAATAGTATCTAGAGAAATTCTTTGCGAAGAAGTTTGGAAACTTAAATATACACCAACCACAAATGTTGTTGAAGTTACAGTTAAAAATCTTAGAAAAAAATTAGAAGAATACTCCGACAATAAATTTATAAAATCAGTTTATGGAGAAGGGTATTTATTTATCTCTAATTAATTATGAAAAAACCATTAATTACAAAAAGTGTTAGAAATAACGCCGCTTTTCTTACCCTTTTATTATTTATTGGCTATTTAATTTTTAGTTTTTTTTCAGTTATTCAGATAAATTATTATTTTACCGATAATATTGATACAAGATTGAAGCACGAAATTGTGCATATAGAATATAATTTAGAAATTTTAGATAATGTAATTATTATTCGTTCGGATAAAGAGTTTCAAGAATATGATATGCTGCACGAAACGGACAACTCATTTTATCTTCAAATCTATAACACAAAAGGTGAATTATATTTTCAAAGTAAAAACTTAAAATTATTCCCTGGCATGCCAACTCCAATTAGAAATTTTGAAGAAGAGTTTTTATTACTAGATGAAAAAGTTAATTATAAGGGTTTAAGAGTTTGTTATTCAAAAGTCTATTTTGGAGATGAAATAGTAGGTTATATTCAACTAGCAACTCCTAAAACTTCAGCAAATAGTGCTATTGATGATATTATTGCATTTAATTTGTGGACGCTACCTTTAGCTTTTATTCTTTTTGTTATTGTAAGCTTAATTTTTGTTAAACGATCACTCAACCCAATAAATAAAATTATTGCTATTTCTCAAGAAATAACGGCTACAAATTTAAGTAAGCGAATTAACTATGAGGCGGATTCTGATGATGAATTGGGAAGATTGAAATTTACACTTAATGATTTGTTTGATAGACTTGAATTTCAAATAAATCAAATATCACAATTTTCTGATAATGCATCTCATCAACTAATGACTCCTTTAACAGCAATTAGTACAGAGCTAGAATATATGCTTAAAAAAGAGCATTCGTCTGATGAGTATCGAGACACTCTTAAAAATGTTGAAGAACAAACAAAAGAAATGGTTAAAATAGTTAAAACACTTTTAATTCTTGCAAAGGATTGTTCTATTTGTACAGATAGCAGAAGTGTTTTTAGTCTTTCACATTTACTTAAAAACGAAATAAAAGAAGCTTTTAAAAATAATAAAGTGACAATAAGCGTTGATGAAAACATTTATCTAAAAGGCGAAGCCGATTATTTCAAAATGGTTCTTGAGAACTTAATTAATAATGCTATTAAATATTCATCAGAAAATGATGAAGTAAGAGTCATAGTAAAAGAGGAATTAGATAATACTATTATATCAGTTTATGATAATGGAATTGGTATTCCTGATTCTGAAAAAACTGTTGTATTTGAACGGTTTTACAGAGGTGAAAAAGTTGAAAGCACTGGAATTAAAGGTCACGGCTTAGGTTTGAACTTAGCGAGCAATATTGTAACGAAAATGGGTGGTAAAATACTGATACGTGATAATGAAGAAAAAGGAACAATTTTTATTTTAGAAATGCCGAAACTAGTATTAGAATAAAAAAAAGGGATTGTATTTACAATCCCTTTTTTTATAAACTATTTAGCTTCTTTTTTCCTTCTAACCATAGCTATAAAAAATCCAAGAACAATTGTTAAAGTACCAACCCAGATAAGACTGATAAAAGGTTTGATACTAATGTCAACCCATAAGGAAGCACCTTTAACCACTTGTATTTCTTTATTGTCAGAATCAGATTTCTCGTAAATTACAACATCTATTTTACCAGATGCATCAAGGTTTTTCAATTCAATTTTTAAGTTAGTTTCATCCACTACAACATCTTCAAATGTTTTTTCACCAGCACTACTTTTCATTTTTGGCTCAACAGTGTATGTTTTTCCATTATGTATAACTTCTATAACTGCACCAATAAAGAAGTCAGCACCAGATTGCATAGAATTCATTGCATCTTTTGGGAAGTTAAATTTAGTAAAGGTAATTTGGGAGCCATGAAATTCAAATGGTTCTCCTTTAATAAGTGTAGTTTGATGCTCGTGATCGCCATTACTTACAACTTTTGCATCTTCGTAACTAACTGGCGAAATATATAAATCCTTTGTAATAAGACTAATAATATCAGGATCACGCATTAAGCTATTGTTAAATTGTGACACATACATAACTGGAGCCAGATTGTTATCTGAGCCATCTTTAGAAGCTATTATATTAAAAGCAAATTTTTCACCATTTTCAATAGGCGAGTAACCAGTGAAAGTGAAACCGTAACCAAGGGCTTCTTTTGTTTCACCTTGTATTAGTTCAATTTGCATTTCCCTTGTAAACCAACCAGATGATATAACCCCAAGCATAAAAAATGCAAAACCAATATGAGCAATATATCCACCAATATAGGATATGTTTTTTTTCATTGTTTTAAATGCAAAAATGGTATTAACTACAAATGCAAAATAGGCTGAAAATAAAAAGATAATTGCCATTATATCAGTAAAACCACCTAAAAATGCTGTTAATACTGAAAGTACAAAAGTGACTAGTAGTGGAATTTTAAGGCTGTTAATAAGCGTCTTTTCATCTGTTTTGTCCCAATTAATCAAAAGACTTAAACCGATTAGCAAACCCATTAATATTGCAATAGGCAGTGTCATTTCATTATAAAAGCTAATTTCAACCGCAGAACCAAAAATAGGAGTAGAAGTTCCAGCAATAATAATAGCAGCAGCACCCATTAATAATACAGACCCAACAAAAAGAGCTAATTCTCTGGAAAGCATATTGCCTTCGGAGGAAAAAGTTTTTTCGAGATATTTCCAGCGATAAATTATTGCTCCAAATCCTAGAATGGTAAAAGTGCTAATAAATATAATTAGCAAAGTATATGTCATCATTCCTGGAGTAACAAATGAATGAACAGATGCATCGCCAAGAACACCACTACGCGTTAAGAACGTTGAATAGAGTACTAATAAATATGTTAAAATTGATAAAATTAAATTAGTTTTAACAAATCTTCCAGCATGTTCTTTTGTTTGTGTTCGTTTCTGTATTAACATTGTATGAATACCTGCTAAACCAACAATCCATGGAACAAGAGAGGAATTTTCAACTGGGTCCCAGCCCCAATAACCACCCCAACCAAGAATGACATAAGCCCAATAACCACCAAGCATTATTGCTAATCCAAGTACCATCATTCCACCAAGCAGCCAAGGTAGAGATGAATTAACCCAATCTCTGTACTCATTGCTAATTAAAGCTGCAAAAGCAAATGAAAATGGAACTGTGGACATTGCAAATCCTATGAATAATATTGGAGGGTGAATTTGCATCCAAAAATTATTTAGTAAAGGATTTAATCCCTTACCATAATGAATAAAGTCATTAAGAGAAATTCCATTGCTCGCCAAAAGTCCAGCTAGTTTTTCATTTATAAGTATTAGGCTAGAATTTGAGGATTGATCGGTAAATAAAAATTCATTAATAAATGGTAGAGAAAGAAATGATTGACTAATGTTTTTAAGATCCACATAAGTTGGGTCTGCCCAGATTAATGTAAATGGGTTTTTTAATCCTGGACTTATCATGATTAATAAAAATGTTACAGCAAGTGTAAAAACCATCATAACACGGCTTTCTAAATTGCCACGTTTTGAAGTATATTCTAGCAATGCAAGACCAGCAACTGCAGTGAAAAGTAACCAAAGCAAAAAGCTGCCTTGCTGTCCAGCCCAAAATGTAGACATCAACATTCCAGTAGAGAGGTCACTGTTAGAGTAATCATAGATATATTTAAATTCGTATTGATGATTTAATATAGCTTTCATCAGGTAAGCCGATGCACCGAGAATGGAAAGCGTGGTAGCGTGGTAGCCAACTCGAGCTAGTTTTAATGTATTATCATATCCTTTGTAAGTAAGGTAATACATTATAATAGTAAAAACACTTGCCAGCAAAGCAAATGTAATAAGAATATTTCCAACCATATTAGTTCCTTTCTTTAATAAAAATAAACCCTTACTCTCTTTAGAAATTTCCAAAGTAAGAATAAAGGTTTAACTAAATATTTTAATAAATATTACGACGCTTTTTCAGCGGCTTCATACTCAGTTTCATATTTTGATGGGCATTTTGTTAAAATATCGGAAGCATAAAATTTGCCTTCTTTATACTTTCCGGTAACAACAACGCTTGTTGAGGATTCAAAATTATTTGGAATAGCCCCTTTATAAATAACTTTAATTTCTTTTCCATTATAATCTTTCATATAAAACGAAAAGACATTTTTTTGTTTATCAATGTCATAGCTTTTTTCTTTCACCCAGCTACCAGTGGCTTTAATTGTGGCGTCACTTTTTACTATTTCAGCAAAATCTTGTTCATATTTAATGTTAGTTTGAGTAAGTAAAAAACCCATTATCCCAAAAAATATTACTATTATTATACCGCCAAAAATATATTTGTTGTTCATCTAGTTCTCCTTTATTTCGTCTTTTATTTCCTTTAATCGTTTATCAATTGATAAAAGAAAAAGAAAGATTCCTGTCCAAATAATTAATGTAATAATTAAAACTATATATATAGAATTATCTTTTAAAAAAGTGAATAGTCCTTCCAAAATTACCTCAAATGAATTTTTTTGATAGTTTGTCTTTAATAATTATTGATTTGTAAGTCAAATTCCAAACCCAGAAATATAAAATAGAAAAAGCAGTTAAGGATAGGAAAAAGATAAGCTGCATATTTCCATTCATTTTTAAGTCAATTACAGGTCCAGCAGTATCATCATTTGCGGAACCAGGATGTAACCCAGTCATAATTCTAGGCATAATGAAAATAAAGAATGGGACTGTAAGAAATGAAATTATTGCGTAAACTGCCGATAGTTTAGCTCTTTTATCTTCGTTCTCAATTGCAGAGCGAAGCGCGAAAAGTGAGCCATAAATTAGCATAAGAACAAAAATTGAAGTCTCTCTCGGATCCCAATGCCAAAAAGATCCCCAAGCAAACTTTGCCCATAGCGAACCAGTAATTGTTGCCAAAATTACAAAAACCATTCCAATTTGTAATGCGGCTAAAGATTTAGCATCATCATCCAAATTATTGCTTCGCAGATACTTAATTCCAAATATCATAGCAACTAAAAAAGAAAGGGTAGCCAGCCAAGCAGTTGGAACATGGAAAAATATAATTTTAGCCTGCTCGCCTAAGCCTGGAATAAAAGGGAAATGGTACCATTCTGTTGTTTGAGCTACTAGTGGGAATGCAATTCCACCCACTATTACAAAGGACATCAGAACAAAGAGCAGTCCTTTCCACAAAAAATCTATATGCATAAAAAATTCTTTCATTAATAATTTAACTTACTACGTAAAATATACATAACCAATTCAATTTACAATTGAAAATCAATTTGTATAGATTTTTACACCGTTGTAAAAAAAATATTTTTTTAAATAACAATCTATTAAAGAGTAAAACGAATTACAAAAATACTTAAGAGGAAATAGGATATATTGTCTAATAGGGTTTTTTAATGAATGAAAAAGATAAGTTAATAATGTGGATTAGAAATATAATACGGTGGTCAGAAAAGTTAGTATTAAGAAATTTGAGTGTAATTAAAATAATTATTAGTTCATTTTACTTGAAATATTTAATAGATTGCAAATGTATATTGATCGTAAAGTAGAGTGAAATGAAAAATAAATATATAATTATAATTTTTGCAACAATTTTATTGTTATCAGCCTATATATTTTCGCAGAGTACAGGTAAATCCGAAATATCAATTGCTGATTTAATAGTTCAATTGGAAAGTGAAGAAAAACCAATTCTATTAGATGTTAGAAATCCAAATGAGTTAAAAGGTGAATTAGGGCATATTTATAATGCTATAAATATTCCAGTTCACGAATTAGAAGGTCGATTGTCAGAATTAGCTGATTACAAAGCAAAAAAGATTTTTGTTATATGCCGCTCGGGAAATAGATCGCGTTATGCAACGGCATTATTAAATAAAGCCGGCTTTAATGCTTCAAATGTAAAAGGTGGCATGATAGAGTATCACAAAGTTAAAAAATAGGAATGTTTTATGAGTATCTTCCCAAAAGTGAATATTAAAAATTCGCATAAGTTACTTAGTTGGTCACTTTTAGCTGGAGGTATTTATTTTTTCTTAATATGCGTTGCCCATCTATTTGGCCTAAAAATACCCATTCTGTTTATTTATTTTAACGTTCCATCATATATTTATCAAGATATGATAATTTCATTTCTTGCTTTTGGTTTTGGAATGTTCTTTTATGCAGGTTATTCATCAGTAAAACGAAATGAACTAATTACTACTAAATATATAATTATTGCAGGATTTGGTGCAGTGATTGGTCTGATGAATATTAACTTTTTTACAGATTTCAATTATTTTGAAGCCGAATTTAAGTTAAAAATTTCTTTGGTTAATTTTTGGAGTGAAACGATTTTTGTTTTCTTATATGTTTTGTGGCTTCAAATTCTTTACATAAGTGCACTTAATTCAAATAAAAAAAAAGAAAGTAATAAAGAAGTAAAATCTCTATTTGATGTTGCTAATGATGAGCAGAAAAAATTTAGGAAGTATAGATAATATCACCCGTTACTTTCAATTATTTCAACAGGTACTTTAAGTTTAGTTATTTTATTGTAATTTAATAATTTCATTAAACTAGCTTCAGAGAGTTCTCTTCCTTTTGTTAGTAGTAAAATATTGTTTACATCTTTTATTCCATCTGCTAAAACCATACCTGGTTTCAATTCAAATAATTCTCTAGTTGAAATAATTTGTCCTTCTGCAATTCCAGACATTTCAGCAACAAGCGCTCCCCAAATATCAGGGTCATAAATATTGGTGTTATTTTCAAGTTCTTCAACTGCTTGCTTTGAATTTAATCCAAAATGGATTAGGTTCAACTTTTCTGAAACTGAAACATAAAGTCCACACAGAAGTAGTTATCTATAAATATTTTAAAATAGAATTCTTTTCCTTATGAAGCTCATTTATAAATTTTTGTGTATAAACGCAAAAATGCATTTTTATAAAGTGGAAATTTATAGCTTAATAAAACATTATCTAAAATATAACACAATGTTTATAGTAGAATGCAACGTTGGTAATCTTTTATATAGATGCGAATTAAATTCTACTGCTATTTAAAAAGTGGGGTAATTTCATGCAAAAACCTTTCATATCCATTTTTAATGAAAAATTCAGAAGCTATTTCATCTGATTTTGAAATTATATTTGCAAAAAAAACAGAGGATAAAATTGAAAATTTTTCACGATCTATTTTGGAAATATCATGGTGATTTAACACAGAATCAACAATAATTTGTGGCAAACCCCACAAGCTTAGTAAGTATCCACCAATTTCAGCGTGTGTAGTTCCAAGGACTATTTTCTCAGCTTCATTATATTCAATATTCTTTGCTTTCATTAATTTAAGAATATCATAAATAAATTCTTCAGTATTTATAACAATTATTTTCCCAATATCATGAAGCAAACCAGCAATGTATGCGGTTTCGGCATCTTTTTTATCCCAAAGATGGCTAATTAGTTTTTTAGAATTATGTGCCACTTGCAAGCTGTGTTCCCAAATACTTTTCTGCAGTTGTTCTACCCTCATATTTCCTTCAAAGGAACAAAAAATCTGTGTATAAAGAATAATTGATTTAATCATAGTTATTCCAAGCAGATTTACAGCTTGTCTTATATCTGTTATACTTTGGGCAAGTCCAAAATATGGTGAATTAACAACTTGGAGAATTCTGGTGGTGACAAATATATCATTATATATAATATCGGAAATTTTTTGCAGTGAAAAACTATCTTTATTTAGCTCTGCTTCAATGTCAATATAAGTTTGTGGAAGTGTAGGGAACTTCTTTATTTTATTAATTACCTTTCGAAGGTTTTCACTAGCTAACAAATTGTTCAGTTGAACTGTTTGCAAAAGAATTGTTTCAAATTTTTCTAGTTCTATTGGTTTTGCAATAAATTTATGAGAAGAAACTACAGAGGTAAGTAAAAGGTCAATTTTACTTTTTTGCTCAAAAAGAACAACTCTAATTGCGGATGAATACTTTTCCTTAATTATATCAAGAAAATCAACACCATTTACTTGAGGTGTTCTAATATCAGATAAGACTAAATTTATTTGATTTTCGCTCATAATGGAAAGAGCTTCTTCTTCATTTTCAGTAAAGAAAAAATTTCCCTCAATTTTCAAAGAGTTAAGTAGCTCTTTGATGTGAGTTAAAGTATCTGAATCTTTGTCAATTGCTAAGATATTTAACTTCATATTCATCCTTGAATTTTATTTAAATAAGAAAGTCTAAATCAGACTTATGGCTATTCTTCAAATATCATACCATTAACTTTAGTGTAAATTATTTCTATTTGCTTTATAATACAACCCCTAATATTGTCTTTTTACATTTTTACATGTAAATATTTCCTGATTACTTATACGGAATATCCGAGTAATCACACCAAAAATATTAAGAGAGTAGAGTCTAGTAAAAACTCTTTACACTTAAATTATTTGCAACTAATTTCAAACCTTATTATGTTATATAAGCATTCAAATTAAATTTATTAAAATGACTTCAATAACTCACACATGGCTTCCATTTTTATATCTTTATGGAGTAGGAGGAATATTTTTTCTGATTGGATTGATTATTATCAGAAAAAGTAAAGCTGTGGATATGAAAAAGAAACGCCACCGTTTTTGGTTTGGAGTTTTAATATTTGGTTTCTTTTATTTTGTGGTTTTACACGCAATTATTACACTAATAGCTTTGTATTGGTAACAAATGGAAATAGAAACAAAAAATATAGAAACTACTTTTCACAGTATCGGGTCATCTTCCGATTGGATTGTAATGGTCGTTTATTTTATTGTTATTATGCTATTTGGAAGTTATTTCGGAAAGTATAATAGAAGCACAAAAGATTTTTTCTTTGGCGGAAGACGTTTTGCATGGTGGTTAATTGCGTTCTCAATTGTTGCAACTGGCATTGGTAGTCATAGTTTTGTGAAATATTCTGCTAAAGGATTCGAATATGGGTTTTCATCAACTATGACCTATATAAACGATTGGTTTTTTCTACCCTTTTTCCTTTTTGGATGGCTTCCAATAATTATTTACACAAAAATTAGATCAATTCCTGAATATTTTGAAAAAAGATTTTCTCCCTCCGCTAGATTTTTGGCTACAATACTACTTGTGTTTTATATGATTGGTTATATTGGAATAGGGTTTTTAACTCTGGGCAAAGCAATTGTGCCAATGCTTCCAGAAAATTTTTCAGTTTTGGGTTATCAATTTGATGTAACATTAATGGGAGTAATAATTTTCATTTCTATAATAACAGGTATTTATATCACTTTAGGAGGACAAACAGCAGTTATATTTACTGATTTACTTCAGGGCGGTGTGCTTCTTTTTGCTGGGTTTTTACTATTCTTTCTTGGAATTTCTTATTTAGGGGGATTTGAAAATTTTTGGAATTTATTACCAGTAACGTGGAAGTTGCCATTAGCCGATTTAACTAAACCCCCAGATTTTAACTTTATTGGGATATTTTGGCAGGATGGTGTTGCTGGTTCTATTGGATTTTTATTTATGAACATGGGATTAATAATGCGCTTTATGGCTACAAAAAGTGTTGATGAAGGAAGAAAAGCAGCTACATTTAATATACTTTTTATGCTTCCACTTTCAGCTATTGTAGTAGGTAACGCTGGTTGGATTGGAAAAGCTCTTTCAATTTCAAATCCTGAACTCGTTCCTCCATCAACCTCGCCCGATCAAATATTTGTTGTGGTTGCTAATATTGTGGCAATTCCAGGTGTTTTTGGTTTTGTAATGGCAGCATTAACTGCAGCTCTTATGTCAACTGTGGACACTTTAATAAACGCAACAGCTGCAATTTATATTAATGATATACATAGACCAATTGTTACTTTTTTTGAAAAAGGAAAAGAAGAAGGCAAAGGTAAAGATAAAAAAGAATTAGCTGCTGCACGATGGTCGTCAGTTGTTATTACAGCGTTAGGAGTAATTGCTGTGCTAGCGTTTAAGAATTTTCCCACAGTGTATGAAGCACATGGATTTTTCCATTCAACTCTAACTCCGCCTTTAGTAATTGCAATATTTCTTGGAATATTCTGGAAAAAATTTACTCCAAGTGCGGTTATTTCTACATTTATTGGAGGCGTTGCTTTTATGATTATTGGTTTACACGATCCAAATTTAATAACACCTTTTGCTCAAGGAATTGAGATGAATACAGAGCATCCATATTCTTATATAAGGGCGCTATATAATTTATTTGTATGTGGTGCTGTTGCTGTCATAATTACATATACAACTTCTATGCAGCAAAACTTAGTTGTTAAAATAAAAAGCAAAATAAACGACAAAGAGATTATTTACAGTTTAGTTTCAGTATCAGTTGTGGTATTTGTTCTTGTTGTATTTAATGTTGGCTTAGTTTATATTCAGCTAATTGGGGTTTTGGTTTTAAGCTTTGTTGTTGCGGTAATTACAAAATATTTTGTTAAATATGATGCAGTTGCACAGACAGAAGGATTAACAGTTTGGTCGTTAGTAAAGGCAAAAGAAGGCTTCAAAGGAAGCAAAGTTAATGAAGAGGAAGGTGAGATAATTAAAGTAACATGGAAAATTAAAGATGGTGATGATGATATTGCTAATTTTTCTCAAAATGATATGCGTAAAATGAAAGCAAATGTAGGTGATTTAATTTATCTTTGCGATGCAAGAAAAATACTTGGTGGTTTAAAATCTGTTCATACAGTTTATGGAGAACCGCACAATGAAGATGGAGTGGTTTTAATTAACAATGAACACCTCTTAAATGGTGTATTTATAAAAGGCAAATTGCTTACAGCCGAAAAAGAAATGTAAGCTAAATACTAGTTTTTGATTTATTAATTATTTAGAGAATAACATGTTAACAAAAAAAGATTACTTAAAAGACGTTATTAAACATATTGATATTAAAGAGCATAACGTTGTTCCTTTGGTTGAATCAATGGGCAAAATGGCATTTTCTGCAAGGGATTTAAGCCGCGCAGCTAGCATTTATGATATGATGCTCAAGGACAAAGACACAGCAATTATTTTAACTATTGCTGGTTCAATTTTTAGTGCTGGATTAAAAAAGATTGTTCACGATTTAGTTGATAACAATATGGTGGATGCAATTGTTTCAACTGGTGCTTTAATGGTTGACCAAGATTTTTTTGAAGCTCTTGGATTTAAACATTACATTGGCTCGCCTGATGTTGACGATAACGAAATGCGAGAACTGCACATTGATAGAATTTATGACACATTTATTGATGAAGATGAGCTACGCGTTTGTGATGATACAACTGCTGCAATTTTCGATTCGTTAGAACCACGTCCATATTCATCACGAGAATTACTTAAAGAATTTGGAAAATATTTGGATGAAAATGGCGGACCAAAAGTTGACGATAGCATAATTTACAAAGCATACAAAAAGAATGTTCCTTTATTTGTTCCAGCGTTCTCGGATTGTTCTGCCGGCTTTGGAATTGTAATGCACCAATATAAAAATCCAGAAAAACATGTCTCTTTCGATTCTGGAAAAGATTTTCTGGAATTGACTAAAATTAAATTAGCTAACAGAGAAACTGGAATTTTTATGGTCGGCGGTGGAGTTCCCAAAAACTTTACGCAAGATATTGTTGTTGCGGCTGAAATTTTACAAGATGATGCTCCAATGCACAAATACGCTGTTCAAATTACAGTTGCTGATGTTCGAGATGGCGCTCTTTCAAGCTCAACTCTTAAAGAAGCAAGCAGTTGGGGAAAAGTTGAAACCACTTACGAACAAATGGTTTATTCCGAAGCAACACTTGCATTGCCTTTAATTACCAGCTATGCTTACCATAAAGGTAGTTGGAAGGAACGTACAGGAAAAGAATTGAGTAAGTTATTCTAAAATTGAAGGAATGATGGAATGATGGAAGGTTGAAATATTTTTACTTTCCATTATTCCCAAATTCCAATAAGTTATACTAAATTATTTTTTTCAGGTTCTCAGCTCAAATATTAAAGTTTCTACAAAATATAGATTTATTTCTTTGTCATTTCGAACGAATGTGAGAAATCTCGCACAATTTGAAAGATTTCTCACCCACAAAACGGGTTCGAAATGACAGATTCATTATTTTGTAGAAACCCTATTTAATAAAAGGACGCAAATTATGCGACCATTATTTTTTTACTAAAAGAAAAAATTTAACCCAAGTCCAGTTTTAAAACGTATTGTTGTATTTTCGACATCTTCTTCACCACGCTCAGTTACTAATCCCATATAAATATTTTCCCATTTATATGTTGATGATGCGGAATTATATTTTACTTTAAAAAACCCAGAAAGAGAAAGTGATTCTGAAATTGCATATTCTGTTCCAAAACCAAAAGAAATAATTATAGGTGAATTTAATCCTTCTATAAATTCATTTTCATTATTTTTATATATGTGATCATTTGTTTGACCTGAATAATGTGATTTATAATAACTATCGGCAAAAGCAAATTGTTTACCAATACTTAAAGTAATAAATGGATTCACATTGCCAACTTCAAAATTTCCAAAGTAGCGCTTCAGACCAATTTCAAAGAGAAATTTATCCATGGAATTTTGATTTTCATAAGAACTTGATGAAATAGTGCCCTCCCAAGTATTATGGTTAGTAGTTGTAGAAGTAATTCTGAATAAATCCGCACTATATCCAATGGACAAAATGGCAAATAAATTATTAGCAACATTAAATCCTAATTGAGATTCCATTGAAACCAAGTTTTGCTCAAGTTCATAATAGAGGGTCGGATAAAGCCAATCAAGAGTAGTATTGGGAGAAATTCTATAAATATGCGGGTTATATGCAAAAATCAATTGTTTAGTTATAGATGGGAAATAATGAATTGCAAAAGTCCATCTTTTATCACCGTTAAAATAATATGCTGGTTCATCAAAAACTAACTTTGGTTGGTTAATTAAAAAACTATAATCAGCATTTCGCTTTTTCAGAAAAGCATTAATTGAATCAAGTGAAACAGAATATCCAGTTGATTCAGAATACACTAATCCCAAGTCGCCAATTGTTATTTCACTAATTGTATTAAGAAAAATTTTAGACTCAGAATTATCAACTGATTTAAAAATTATGTAATTGCTGTTTACCTCTTGAACAAAGCAATTTTGTGAAATTGTTGATTTTGAAACTAAATTGTCTGGGTTGTAGTTTTCTTGTGAATAAATTAATGTTGAAAGTATCAAAAGAATAGAAAAAAATGACTTCATTTTATGCCTCATTATTTTAGTAATAGGATGTAAATATATAATTAAATTAAAAGCTCTGAAAGAGAAAAAATTATCCCATTAGCACTAAATATTTATTGGAATCAATAGAAAAAAAACTATGTGCTTAATTGCATATCACTTTAGGTTCCAAAATTGTCATTATAAAATGCAAATGTCAAAAGAGAAATTTCAAACAAATATCAAAAACGAATTTTAAAAAAAGCCCAACTTTTACCAAATGAAAACTGAAAAGCCCAACTTTTCAAAAAAGTTGGGCTTTTTAAACCGCAAAGTTTGGATATTAGAAATTGATATTTGGATATTATTTTGTTTTTTATAGTTTGTCATTTGGTCTTTCAAAACGAAATTCATTAGTAACCAAAACTATTGACTTGCAGTCCATAGTGATTATTTGCTTAAACTAAATTTTACTCCTCCTGCAATCCAACGTCCAGGCAAAGTAATTCCAATAAAATCAAAGTAATCAACGTTAAAGAGATTGGTTGCTTTTATAAAAACATTGAAGTTGTTAAAGGATTTATTAATACTTAAATCGGTAATAAAATTACTTTCGGAATTATATCTATCTTCATATCGGAAGTACCAATTTGTTTCTATATCCCAAACTAAATTGTGATTTATTGAAACAATTCCATGGTGTTTCAAGTACTTTAATAAATATCGGGAAGTAAATTTATCTTGTGTGTAATCGGAATTTAAGTATGTGTATTTTATGTCAATATTATTTATCAATTGTTGTTTTAATAATTCACTTAAATTAAGATTAAAGTTTAACTCAATTCCTGCTGTGTTTAATTCCGCAATATTCATTGCAGACCAAGGAAGTTTTGTACTGACTTGAACATAGTCAATAATATTTGTCCCAGATTTATAAAATAGTGAAGTCGACAAAGTAAAATTTGAGTTGAAATATTTTGCTCCAATTTCATAGTTGGTAGTTTCTTCAAAAGACAAATTGGAATTTCCAATAATAGTTGGGCTTTTGTAAAATAACTCTGTGTATGTTGGAATTCTGAAACCACGACTAAAGTTTGCAAATAGATTTAAATTTTTAGCTGCCGAATATCCTAATTCAATGCCAGGCCAAAGTTTCCAGCCAATTGTTGAATAATTGTAAGCGAAGCCACTAATTCCCAAATAAAAATTGTTAAACTCTGGAAGTTTTTGTTCAACAAATATGCCCATTCTGTTTCTGTTGTGGTTGCCAAGATTATTACTTTCAATTTTATCATAAACAAACTCACCGCCAAATGAAGTTTCTCCAATTTCGGATTTTAGAAACAAATCCGCTTCAACTCCATAAATATTAGTTGTGTGATTGTTTTTATAAAATGAAGGATTTGTTTTATTCAAAAGGAATTCATCCTCATTATTTCGCCAATAAAACTTTGTGGAATAATTTAAGTCATCATTTCCAAACTCTGCAGAAGCTTTGACTAACGCAGTTTTTGTATGTTCAAATTGTAGTGGAAATGCAGTTGTGTAAAAGCTATTTGCGCCGTATGATTTATCATTGTAGCCAATAAAAATATCAATAATGCTTTTGGAAGTTGTGTAAGATGCACCATAAGATAAGTTTGTAATATCATATTCCGTATTTTCTTGATAACCGTTTGAGTGATTTTTTTCAATTGAGATGTTATTACTTAGATTTCCTAAATTGAAACTCCCAAATAAAGAGCCAGAATAAAGTCCAAAATCACCACTTTCGGCAAATGCACTTATGCTATTAAATTTATTTCGCTTTGTTCTAAAATTTACCAATCCACTAAAAGCATTTGCACCATTTATGTTGGATGAATTTCCTTTTACAATTTCAATCTGCTCAATGTTTAACAAAGTAATTGGTAAATTCAAATTGTGATGACCAGTTTGTGGATCAATAATTTTTATTCCATCAAGCATTATCAGTGTTTGCTCAAAATTTCCGCCACGGATTCCTAAATCCGCTTGCACTCCATTTGCACCACGTTGACTAAGTTCAACGGAATTTGAGTAGCTTAAAAAATCATGAACGCAATTTATTGGAGAAGATTCAATCTTTTGTAAAGGAATAATTTCCATGCTTCGGTTTACATCAAAAAGCAAAGCTGGTCTGTGTAACGATGTAACCACAATATCATCTAATTTGTATTTTAGTGAGTCTTGTGCAAAAAGTGAATTTAATGTTATTATTAATAGTAAAGTAAATAGTTTTTTCATTTTATCCTTTGTGAATAGAAAATTTGTAGGAAATTTGTCATTCCCGAATGTTTTTATTGGGAATCTCATTTAGTAAAAGAGTTTCAATTTAAAGCAATGTAATTGTAGCTAAATATAACTAGAATGTGCTTTGTGTATTTAATGGAATTTCACAAACATGAACAGAAATGAGAATTTCTGCCGAGCCGAGTGTGTTTGTGAAAGAACGAGTGACTGCAATTATAAAATTAAAATTACAATCCAAATGTAAATAGAAGAAATTATGAAGTCAAATTACCCCACTATTTTTAGATTAAAAAACAGTGGGGTTCCACATCTGTCCAAAACGATAAAATAGAAAAAAGCAGGCTCCAACTCAGCAAAATAACTTTGCTGAGCATAAATTTGTTTTTCGGAAATAAATTTAAATAAGGAGCCACAATGAACATAACACT
>Ga0180007_10001291_pt1 | contig 35215 bp, 38 predicted proteins | sample MM_PC_MetaG_FD_121122 | JGI IMG/M metagenome (GOLD analysis project Ga0180007, IMG submission 121122) | Groundwater microbial communities from the Aspo Hard Rock Laboratory (HRL) deep subsurface site, Sweden - MM_PC_MetaG | ecosystem: Environmental > Aquatic > Deep subsurface > Groundwater... | reverse complement strand
TTTTTATTTTTCACGGATGTGGAAGTAGAAAATCGCTTTTTTGACTAGCATCAGCTTACGCGATACGGTATGCACTTCTATGTCACTTAGTCGCAAATACAGGCCGCAGATTTTCGGGGATATTACGGATCAGCTAACGGTAAAGGAAACATTGCGCAAAGAGGCTGACACCGGAAAAATCGGGCACGCGTATATTTTTTCCGGTCCGCGCGGCGTGGGAAAAACGACTTTGGCGAGGATTTTTTCAAAGGCTGTCAATTGTTTGGCGCTGAAAGACGGGGAACCGTGTATCGTATGCGACTCTTGCCGTGAAATCCAAGGCGGCCGCGCTTTGGATATCATTGAGATTGACGCGGCTTCGAATCGCGGCATTGATAATGTGCGCGAGGCGATTATCGAGCACGTGCGTTTTGCGCCTGTCAGCAAAAAATTCAAAGTGTATATTTTGGATGAAGCGCATATGCTTACGCCGGAATCATGGAACGCGCTTTTAAAAACATTGGAGGAACCCCCGCTGTATGCGATTTTCATCCTGGCGACCACGGAATTGCATAAAGTCCCTGTTACGATCATTTCACGTTGCCAGCGTTTTGATTTCAGGCGTGTTTCACCCGATTCATTGGCGGAGCGGTTGCAGTTTTTGGCAAAATCGGAAAATGTGAAATTATCGCCGACTGTCGCTTCTTCAATCGTCCGCCATTCAGAGGGTTGCGTGCGCGACGCGGAAACATTGCTCGACCAGCTCTTGGCATTGGGTGAGAAAAATATTGACGATGATATTGCCGGTCTGGTCATTCCAATCAGCCGCTTGCCCCGTTCAGTGGAGCTGCTGAAATCGTGTTTAAAGCGCAATTTGTCCGAGGCGTTGAAAGAGACGGCTAAGCTTGAAGATGACGGGATTCCGCTTTTGACAGTGTTCGACGATTTAATTCATGCTGTCAGGCTTTTGCTTTTGGCAGCTGGCGATCCGGAGTTCGTGCGTCGTTTGGAAGATGGTGAAGAAGGCGAAAGGATGCTGGTTGAGGTGGTCGGTAAATTTCCTCCCTCCGAATTGAGCGATATGGCTCTCCTTTTTATGGAGCGGCGGCGCGATGCCAAGCAGGGGATTGATCCGCGTTTTTCTTTGGAGCTGGCTGTTAGCGCGATTTCTTTGGGCCTTTTGCCGAACAGCCCTAAGGTTGAGAAACAGGCGAAGGCTGATGATGATAAAGACACTAAACCGAAAGATGAAGGAGACGCAGCGGTCCCGAGCGAAGGAGAGTCGCGGGTTGAGGAAATTGTTGAAGCTCCTGAAGAAGCTGTCGAACCGGTTGAAAACCGCGATGAAAAAAAATACGACAATGTTACTTTAGCTTTAGTGCAGAAAAAGTGGCCGCAGTTTGTTAGGTCTGTCGGCGAAAAAAATCCGTCGCTTTCATTTATCCTGAACACCACAAAACCCGCGAAAACGGAGAAAGGCGTTGTTGTTATCAGTTTTCAATACCCATACCACAGCGAAAAACTGCTTGGTAATCTGAATAACCGGCGCGTGATTTTTGAGGTCCTCCAAGCATCTTTAGGGTGTGAAATCGCTGATATAGACGCTGTGATTGAAAAAGATGGTTCAGTCAAAGAAAAGAGTAGCGATGACATGGTCAGCAATATCCTGTTGAACTTTGGCGGACAGATAGTTGATTAATCAACGGACTTTTGATAATCTGCCTGCGCATTCGGGGATAGTCTAATGGTATGCGAAGCATACAATCTGCGCTCGCTCGGAAGTGAGAATATGAGTTCTTTTTTAAATAAATCGTGAACAGTGCTGCGGGATCGTCTAATGGTAGGACGCTTGGTTCTGGCCCAAGTAATCTAGGTTCGAGCCCTAGTCCCGCAGCACTGTTCGTGAACTCATATTTTCATTTCACTCACTTGCTTGCCCGTAAGCAAAGCATACGGTCTGCGCTCGCTCGGAAATGTGAATATTGGGATTAAACTAATATTCCCACTTCGCTCGCTCGCTTGACCGTAGGACGCTTGGTTCAGGACTTCAGTAATCTAGGTTCGAATTCTTGTCCCAGAACTCGTTTAAAACGATTGCCCTTTTGGCAATTTTTTAGTAGAATAGAAAAATGAAAATAATTAAAATATTGCCATTCATCCTGCTCATTGTTGGAACCTTCGGTCTTTTGGCTACCGAATTATTTATTGTTCCCGGATCTCGTTGTCTCACCTTGACCTTTGCTGGTCTGAATGTGCTTGGATTGATTACCTTGGTTTTGACACGCAAGAAAATTTAATAAATTATCCTTAAGAGAAAATTTACAGAAAAGTTATTTTTTTGTTTTTTTTTATATTAAACAAGTTCTAACATCGTCCGCGCCTCGGAGCCATCAAAAAAACCCTGAAAGGGGATTTTTTGTTAAAAAAACCGCGCGAGGCGGTTTTTGGATGGGAGGAAAGAACGTGCGCGAGAGACGCTAGCGCATCTCTCGTATCGAGAGGTCCCAATGATGGTGGTATATGATCCAAGCGAGATCCTCGCACCACGACACCACCACGAGTTTACCGCTTCGGATTAGCGGGCCTAGCTGGGAGCGGTTGTCCGTCGGTATCGTATCTGTCACGTAGATTCGGTCGACCGGACACGAGTCATGCATGAGTCGTTTCACCGCATCGCCGCAGAAGATGCCGTGCGTTACCGCGGTCCAAACCTCTGCTGCGCCGTAGTCGCGTTTCAACAGCTCTGCCGTATTGATGTTCGTGCCACCTGACGCAAGTTCGTCATCGAGCAGAATGACCGTTGAGTCCGGCAGGCAATCAAGGTCCCCGAAGAGCTGCTTCAATGCGCTTTCGCCGCTCGACCTGCGCCGCTTAGCGCCGAAAACGATCGGCAAAATGCACTGCAGACGAGCCTCAACGTCTTTGAACGCGCCTTCTATGCGTTTGGCCGCCCCGTCATCAGGCAAAGCAAGGCAGGTCTTACCATTGTGGTTGCGCGCGTCCTCTATGGTCCGATGAAGGAGACGCCGAACCATGGACACCTCTGTCACAAGCCCGGTTCCGCCAGCCATTACGACTTGCGGGGAATGGAGATCCGCGGCGATGATACGGTCAAGACGTCCTTCCGCCGCATTCATCATCTGGTCGATGATGAGCGGGGGAAGGGCGAATTCGAGCACGCCCTCGTCTTTGTCAGAACGTGCAAGCGGCAGATATCCGCTCACGACCGCTATACGCTCCGCTCGACGGCCGACGAGGTAGCGGAGCAGCAGGTTCAATTGGCCGAGCATTTTGTATGTGCCCGGCCCGCTGGTGATGATCACCACATCATGCCCGCCGATATGGTCTTTCCCGAGTCTAAGGAACGGCTCTCCACTAAGACGCTCACCAAATGATGGTACGACAACGTCGACTAACGTATTTTCCTTGTCAGGCTTTGAACCAACCGATTCGATTTTTTCCCGAACCTTGCCAGTCATGTTTTCGAAACCTGGCATGCCTATCAAGGTCAATCCGCCATGTCGGTTGTGACGAACGTGCATCTCTCACCTCCTTGGCGCTCGCATATTAGTAATACAACCGTGTGCTGTCAAAGACATCAAAATAACATTCCAACATTCTCAAGAATATTGGAATGTTTCATTAGGTTATAAATAATGGTACTGTACTCATGATGTGGATGTAAAATCCAAACTATGGAAAAACTTTGGTTCCGTTCTAAGAGTTTTGGCTGGGGATGGCAGCCGTGCACCTGGCAGGGTTGGATTATTACGCTTGTTTATATAGTTATATTGCTGTATATCGGATTTTCTTTTTCATCAACTTCCGAAGAACCGACCCAAAAAGAACTCATTTTATTTTTTGTTAAAATTCTTGGATTAACCGCGTTGATGCTTGCAATATGTTGGAAGACAGGCGAGTGGCCAAAGTGGCGGTGGGGATGTAGGAAATAACCGATACAGAATGACGAGTGGAGGAAAAATTTTCAATTTACAATATTCTTAATTCTTTATTCTAACCTATGAATTACACAAAACTTTTCGGATACGGCGTTGCTATTTGGGCGGCGGCGTATCTCACTGCGACCATATTTGTCGCATATAAATCAATGGAAACGTTAATTGCACAAATTGTTGTTGCTGTCGTTGGAGCGCTGGCGGCTTATATTGCCGGCAGGAAACTCGCGGCCAAAAATGCAGGTGCAATCCTGAAATATTCCATCCCTTGGGTGCTGATCGCCGTAGTTCTCGATATGGTTCTAACAGTTCCATTTACAGGCTGGGGCTTTTTTAGTACTTGGTCGTTGTGGATTGGATATGCCTTAATCGCGCTTGTGCCGCTTGCCGCCATTAAAAAATAACATCTTCACATGCCTAAAAAACTAAAACTCAAAGATTTAAACGTTAAGGTGAATTACTTTATAATTCCGCTCTTCACGCTGGCTGTCGCCATAATTGGCGAACGAATCACAGCCTCCGGCATGTCTTGGTATAAAACCATCAACCTGCCGAGCTGGATTCCACCGAATTATATTTTCGGCGTTGTCTGGACTACGATTTTCATTCTGACGGCGATTGCGGCATTAATCGTATGGAATAAAGCGCCTGCTGATCACAGGCGAAAAGAAATAATGCAAATCTTCGCGGCCAACGGAATCCTGAATGTTTTATGGACTTATATTTTCTTTTACCAGCATCTTTTGGGCTTTGCCGTTATTGAGGCCATGCTCTTATTCATCTCGGTCATGCTTCTGATTGTTTTGATCCTGCCGCTTGGTATGAAACGAAATGAAAGATTATTTCAAGAAGCCGGAGCTCTGCTGGCGCCGTATGCGGTTTGGGTCGCGTTTGCAACTTACTTAACTTATTCAATTTGGCTTATGAATTAAGCTATGCCGCTACTTGAATTTTACGGAGAGACTTGTCCGCACTGCGTCATTATGACGCCACTGATTGAAAAACTTGAAACTAAAGAGGGATTAAAGATAAGACGCTACGAAGTTTGGCGAAATAAAAAAAATGCGGCAAAAATGAAAAAATTGGACAAGGGCGTCTGCGGAGGCGTGCCATTTTTCATCAATACTGACACAGGCAAAACTTTGTGCGGCCAAGCGGACTACAAAACATTGAAAGCCTGGGCAAAAGGTAAGTAATTTTTTTTGACAGCCAACGGAAAAAAATATTTTTTTACACTGAAAACCTTTACTGAAAACTTTTTTCTGTGTATTATTTTTTTACTAACACACTAACCTCATCAAATTATGAGTAAAGTATGCGTAGCGTGCGGGGACGCCCCGCTCGAAACTCAAAAGCCACTCGGGGAAGCGGAGGACTGCCAGAAGTGTGGCGGTCAAGGCACGGTTCAAGGATCAACTCCTGAAGTGGAGCAGCCACAAGCAGCTCCGGCAGAAGTAAGCGCTCCTGAAGCCGCTCCAGTTGAAGCGGCTCAGGTAGAAGAAGCTCCGGCCGAAATGCCAGCCGCGGAAAAACCGGCAGGCGAGCAACCGGCCGTGTAAATCCGCACGGTCCCAACAGACCGCAATTTAATAGGCAAGCGTCTTGGTGGGGGTCTCCAAATTTTTAAAACCCTTACCAAGGCGCTTTTGAGTTATTAATGCATATAACTCGCAATGTTTTAGAAACTGCCGTATAATGTTTCTGAATGAGCAGTCAGATTAATTACGATTCAAAACGCATGGCCTGCGGGCCGGCTGACTTAAAGGCGCTAAAACCGAAATTGGAAGCGGCTAAAAATAAAATCTTGCAACTGTCAGAGAGCGGTGCGCAGGGTTGGATAGATGTGGTTCATGACGTGAAATTGCCGAAAATTATAGACAAAGCTTGCCGAGAAAACGCGAAATTCACAACGTGCTTGGTATTGGGAATCGGCGGTTCTGATTTGGCGGCTAGGGCGATGTACAAGGCATTAAAACCAGCGAACTCAAAAAAGCGTTTGGTTTTTGCGGGCGCAAATACAGACCCTGATGAGTTGGCTGAAGTTTTGGATGATTTGGATTGGAAGAAAACCATCATCAATGTCATTTCTAAATCCGGCGAAACTATAGAGACAATGTCGGCTTTTTTGATCGCGCGGGAGAAGATGGAGAAGTCGCTTGGAAAAAAACAAGCGGCAAAACAGATAATTGCAACCACGAGTGAAGATTCCGGAGCTTTGCGCGCTTTGTGTGAAAAAGAAAATTATTATTTCTTACCCATACCTGAAAATATCGGCGGCCGCTTTTCCGGCCTGACTGCTGTCGGGTTGTTTCCACTGGCGTTTGCCGGAATTAATGCCAGAGCGATTTTAAAAGGCGCGCAGGAACAAATAAAACTTTTCAAATCCCAATCATCGGAAAAGAACAAGGCAGCCCTATTTGCCGCGCTACAATTTCTCGCTTATACGAAACAAAAGCGCGGAATCCAGATATTAATGCCGTACGCCGAACGTCTACGTGAGTTTGCGTTTTGGTATAGGCAATTATGGGCGGAGAGTTTAGGTAAGGAAAAAAATGCGAAAGGCGAGGCTGTAAATATCGGCCCAACACCAGTAGCCGCTCTCGGCGCCACAGACCAACATTCACAGATCCAGCTTTACACCGAAGGCCCTGACGACAAGACCGTAACATTTATCGAGGTGAAAAAATTCAAATTCGATTTGGCAGTTCCAAAGAGCGTGAAGTCTGACAAGATTTTCGGCAAATTGGCGGGGATTAAATTGGAAAATATTATCCATGCTGAACGCGCCGCCACAGAATTCGCGTTGCAGCAAAAATCACGTCCAAGCGGAACATTGTATCTCAAGTCCTTGAATGCCACTTCAATGGGCGAATTAATAATGTTTTTCGAGTTGGCCACGGCCATATCCGGCGAGTTGTACGGGATAAACGCTTATGACCAGCCGGGCGTTGAAGCGGGCAAAATGAAACTGAAAAGCATTCTTGACATTTGATTTACTATGATTAATGCCAAAAAGTAACATCAGTGATATAATTTTTCAGAATTAATTAGTTAAACATTTTTTTATGAGTACCAAGAAAAAATCACATTTGGGTTTAGGGATGGCAGTCGGGGCGGCCATTGGCGTGGCAGCCGCGACTTTTTTGCAGTCTAAGAAGGGCAAGACATTTGCCAAAGATCTGCAGAAAAAAACCGCCGCATTGCAAGGCAAGGTTCAGGCAGAACTGAAAAAGACGGGCATACTGACGGAATCTAAATACAAAAATCTCGTAGATACAGTGGTTGCGTATTACGTGAAAAGCAAAGATATCGCCAAAACCGAAATTCCCGCGGTTACAAATAACCTCATGGCTAGCTGGAAAACCATTGAAAAAGAACTGAAAAGTGTTAAACCGCCAGCGAAAAAGAAGACGGCAAAAAAATCTAAATAAGCAAGTTTGGACAAAAAATCCCCCTGAAATTTATGGGGATTTTTTTATATTGAAAAATCCATGTGTATAAAGTATTGCAAATATCCAAAATTACTGTAAAATTTTAAGCTGCTCCTTTAGAAGAAAGAAGGGAAGTTCTTGATGGCGATTGTAATGTACAATCATACAATCTGCGAGGTCGAATTTGAGGATTTGACCCCCAAGGAACAGCGGCGGTTGTTTCCGGAGAAGATGAATACCGAGTTCAATCGGGCTCGCTTCGAACCTATTCCGCAACTCACCGGCCTTTCGAGACGGAAAAGGGTTATGGAATTTGAATTCGCGCATCTGGGAATAGATGTGGATACAGACAGCGCGCTTGGGTTAATCGGTAACTCGGACTACCGCGCGGCAGTATACGAAGAAGCCGTTTGCCTAATGCATCGTAACCCCGTGTTCCAAAGGCTAAGGCCGATCGCCTGCCTAGGGAGTTTCGCAAAAATCAGCGGCAATCTTTACATGCCCTATTTTTGGCGCGATCTCAACGGCAATGTCACCTGCCTCGCAAGACTGGACTGCCTCTGGCATGCAGATTTTGTTTATCTGGTAGCAAAAGAGGTGTCGTCCAAAATGACAGAACCCGCGATCACCCGTCAGCTCGGAATGTCCTTCTGACTCCTTTAACCCGTCTTATCACGGGTTTTTACATACACGATGACGCGATTATTGTTTAATAAGTTGAATTTTGCCGTTTTTGGCATCAATAACCACCTGGTCGCCCTCCTGAATCTCGCCTTTGATAATCTGCAAGGAAAGGTCGTCCAAAATCAAATCCTGTATTGTCCGTTTTAAGGGGCGGGCGCCATAGGCAGGATCATATCCTTTTTCGGCCAGCAGCTTTTTGGCCGCATCAGTAAAACTGACAGTTATCCTTTTCGCTTTCAAGCGGTCAGCCACAAAGCCGAGCTGTATTTCCACGATTTTCGCCAGCTCTTTTTTGCCAAGCGCGTGGAACATTACTATCTCATCAAGGCGGTTCAAAAACTCCGGCCGGAAATGATCACGTAACATACTCATTACATTCTCACGGATCCCTTCATCGCGCGAAACGTTCTTTTGCGTTCCTCGGAAACCAATCTCAACGTGTTTCGTTCCCCAGTCGAGGATCATGTCAGAACCGATATTCGAAGTCATGATAATCACGGTATTTTTAAACGAAACCGTGCGTCCCTTGCCGTCTGTCAAACGGCCGTCATCCAAGACTTGGAGCAGGGAATTGAAAACGTCGGGATGGGCTTTTTCAATTTCATCCAGCAATACTACGGAATACGGGCGGCGCCTGATTTTTTCCGTCAATTGTCCGCCCTCGTCATGTCCGATATATCCGGGAGGGGAGCCGATCATGCGTGAAACCGAATGCTTCTCCATATACTCTGACATATCAACTCTAATAACAGCGTCTTCATCGTCAAACATAATTTCCGCAAGCGCTTTTGCGAGTTCGGTTTTTCCGACGCCGGTCGGGCCTAAGAACAGAAAAGAACCGATCGGATGCCTTTCTTCGCTGATACCGGCGCGCGAACGACGCAGAGCATTGGATACGGCGATAACCGCTTCCTCCTGTCCGATAACGCGCTTGCCGATTTCTTTTTCAAGCCTGGCCAATTTTTCTGATTCTGATTCAAGCATGCGCGCCACAGGAATTCCGGTCCAACGCATAACCACGGCCGCTATCTCCTCTTCTGTAATAGCGTCCTTCAAAAGACCTCGGCGGCCCTGCATTTTCTTCAGTTTTTCCTCCAATTCCTTCAATTTCTTCTCTTTTTGCGGAATTTCTCCGTAACGGATTTCGGAAACTTTTTCAAAGTCGCCGACCCTTTCCGAGATCTCTGCGCCGCTCTTCAATTTTTCCAACTCGCCCTTGATCTCGCGCATTTGTCCGATTAAATCTTTTTCCGCCGACCATGATATTTCAAGCCTGTGCGCTTGTTCGCCGATTTCAGACAAACGCTTTTCAAGAATTTGCAAACGCTCTTTTGATTCAGGATCGTCTTCCTTTGACAAGGCGCGCTTCTCAATTTCCAATTTTGTAATTTCGCGTTTCAATTTATCCAAATCCTCCGGCAGTGAATCGATCTGCATCCTTAAAGCAGAGGCGGCCTCGTCAACCAAATCAACTGCCTTGTCCGGCAAAAACCTCTCCGTAATGTAGCGGTCGGAAAATTTGGCAGCCGCCACCAAAGCGCCATCAGTAATCCTGATGCCGTGATGGACTTCATACTTCTCTTTAATGCCACGCAAGATTGCGACCGTATCTTCAACACTCGGTTCGTTCACATACACAGGCTGGAACCTGCGCTCAAGCGCGGAATCTTTTTCTATGTACTTTTGGTACTCTTTCAAAGTCGTAGCGCCGACAGCGCGTAGCTCGCCGCGCGCCAAAGCAGGCTTCAATAAATTTGACGCATCCATGGAACCGCCTTCGCCGGCTGAGCCTGTGCCCACCAAAGTATGCAATTCATCAATGAACAAAATTATTGTTCCATTCGATTTTTCAACCTCCTTAATCACGGCTTTCAACCTTTCTTCAAATTCTCCCCGGAACTTAGTACCTGACACCAGTGCGCCCAAATCGAGCGAAACGACCTCTTTGTTTTGCAATGACTCCGGCACGTCGCCGGCCACGATCCTTTGGGCCAACCCCTCTATGATCGCGGTTTTTCCGGTTCCTGCCTCCCCGATTAACACGGGATTGTTTTTGGTCCTGCGGGTCAAAACCTGCATTACGCGTCGGATTTCATCGTCACGGCCGATAACAGGGTCGAGTTTTTCATTCCGTGCCAATTCTGTCAGGTTGCGTGAATACTTCTCCAAAGCCTGATACTTGCTTTCCGGTTCAGGGGAATCGACTTTGGCATTGCCTCTTACATCCTTCAAAGCGTTCAGCACATTTTCCATAACAACTCCGAATCGCTTTAAAACATCCGCGACCTCGTCATTTCCGTCAGCCAAGGCGAGAATAAGGTGCTCGGTTGAGATATATTCATCCTTAAAAAATTTGGCGGCCTTGTCAGCCGTGGTAAATACGGCCAGCATTTCCCGCGACAAATAAATCTGCCCCAAACCTCCGGCTGAAGAGGAGACCTTGGGCTGGCGTCCGATCAGCTCTTGGATCGCAGCCTTTAAACCGGCGATGTCTGTTTGTAATTTCTTCAAGATCGAAACGACCACGCCTTCATCCTGATCCAACAAAGCGGCGGCCAAATGCGCCGGCATTAGCCCTTGCTGGCCATTTGAAAGCGCCAAATTGTGCGCCATTTGTATGGCTTCCTGGGATTTCGTCGTAAAATTTTGCGGCAACATAAGTTTATATTCAAATCAAATTAGCAGTCGCTATTATAGACTGCTAAATCTTTTTTTGCAAGCGCCTGAAGGCGGAGAAAGCCTAAGAGCATCTCCTCATTCGCACATTCGTGCGAATGTGCGAATGAGAAAGAAACGGGTTGTTAATCAACTGTTAATCAGAGGTTCCTGAACTCTTTCAGCAAGGTCGGCCGCTCAATGGTAAAGACTTTGTTGTAATCGTAGTATTCGACTTTAACGGTTTCGCTACCCGCAGACGTTTCTATAAAAACAGGCAATCCGTTTTGGATGCAGACCTTCAAGCTTATTGAATTCCCATCTTTTTCAAGAGTCGTCTTATATGTGTCACAGCCTTTGCCGTTTGAACTCAATCTTTCAACTTTGGCGTCATCCGGCAACTGGTCGGTAATAACCGAGTCTTCGCCGCTAACCAAGGATTTGAAAGCGGCATTTATATTTTCATCGGACTTCTTGGCTTTCAGCGGAATCCAAACGCCTTCCATTAAAACATACAGCGTGTCATCAACTCCGATAATCTCATTTTCCTGGTTATCTGACGGTGTTTTCAGCTTGCCTTGGAAACGGTTCGGTTTTTGCACGTCAATCTGCCCTTCACTAGTGCCCTCTGCGCCGCTGATATTGATATTGGCGCGAAAACTTTTTGTCCCATTAAAAGCATTAAGCGCTTCACGCAGTTCGCGTAAATTCCGAGCGCCTTCGCTTTCAGGCTCGGGTTGCGGCGGCAACCAAGCATCCGATTCAAAAACCGACGAATTTTGCCGTGCGGTTAATCTGTCGCGCGCCACACGTTTCACAATTGCAAACGAGGCGATTGCCACCAACATGACCGCGACTCCGGCGGCAATCAAATATTGTTTCCGTTTCAAATAAATCATATTAAAATTGTTGTGTTTCTTCCATTCTTTCTATCCGCAAAGTCTGGCTTGTCGTGGTGTAACCGTTGCCTGCCTGCAATAAAATATCGTTTAATCCCGCGGTTAATTCGATCGAGACCGAAAAAATGCCGTCGATAACCAAATGCCGATTGCCGTTAACCAGTACTTCGTGGTTGTTCGATGTTCCGTTGATCTCAATAGAAGTCGTTGTTGTAACCGTGCCTTGAAACGGGCTCACAATCTCCAAGGTCGGCAGATTCGGCGAAACTTGCGCCAAAGGCTGCTGCGCGCAACCCGATCCGCTTAAAACCGACGCCCCTAAAATTATGGCCATCCGAATATCTTGCATGGGTTATATAATAATCCTTCCGCGCCTGCTCTACAACATTTCCGCAAAATATGTCATCCTTAACAGAACTTATGACAGGCACTCTGTATTTTGTAGCCACGCCCATCGGAAATTTATCCGACATTACTTTGCGCGCCAAAGAAGTGCTGGATGAAGTTTCGATCGTGGCGTGCGAAGACACGCGCGTGGCCGGAAAACTGCTAAAAGCTTTCGGATTGAAAAAACGCCTGCTTAGCGTGCATGAACATTCAAAACAAGGCAGGCTCGACGAAGTCGCGCGTGAATTGAAAAACGGAAAAAGCGTCGCGTTTATTTCTGACGCGGGAACGCCGGCGCTGAATGATCCGGGCGGAAAATTGGCCGCCCTTGCTTATTCCGAAGGCATCCCGATTTCGCCGATTCCGGGCGTTTCAGCGCTGACTGCGGCAATTTCGGTTTGCGGTTTTCCTATGGATGATTTCCATTATTCGGGTTTTGTCCCCTCCAAAAAAGGCCGCGCCGCTTTTTTTAAACAAGTTGCCGAGAGCGCGGACGCGGAAATTTTTTTCGAATCAACGCACCGCATCAAAAAAACTCTGGAATCACTCCAATCGGTTTTGGAACCTACACGCCTTGTCTTTGTCGGACGCGAACTGACCAAACTTCACGAAACCCTTTATCGCGGAAGTGTTGACGAGGTGCTTAAAAAACTGGAAGAAACTTCTTCCAAAGGGGAATTCGTTATTATCGTCGCTCCAAAAAACTTCACCATCAAATGAAAAAATATTACGTTTCAACGCCGATTTACTATGTGAACGGCAGTCCGCATATCGGTCATGTGTATACGACTGTGGCGGCCGATGTTTTAGCTCGATTTGAGCGGCGGCGTGGCAAAGAGGTTTTTTTCAGCGTTGGCGTGGATGAGAATTCGCAAAAAAACGTCGAAGCCATGGCCAAGGCAGGGGATGATAATCTCCAAAATTATTTGGATAAAATGGCGCAGATTTGGAAAACGGCTTGGGATGATCTCGGTATAACTTACGACCGTTTTATCCGCACGACCGAGCCATGCCACCATGCGGCGGTTGAACGCTTCTGGCGCGCGGTATTGAAAAGCGGCGACATTTACAAGGGAAAATACGAGGGAAATTATTGCACTGGCTGTGAAAGTTTTAAGACAGACAGCGAGCTTGCGGACGGCCGGTGCCCGCTGCATCCAAAGGATGAATTAAAAGCCGTCAGCGAAGAAAATTATTTTTTCAAAGCTTCAAACTACCGCGACGAACTGCTGGCCCTGATCGATAAGCATCCGGAATTTGTCGGGCCGGTTGCGCGCAAGAACGAAATAAAAAACTACATCCGCGACCATTTTCAGGATTTTTCAATTTCACGCGAATCCAAAAATATGGAGGCCGGCATTCCGGTCCCTGACGACCCGAGCCAAAAGATATATGTTTGGTTTGACGCGCTGATTAATTATCTGACAGTCGTTGGTTATGGAACTGATGAATCCGCCTTCAAACAATGGTGGCCGGCGGACTTGCATCTCGTAGGCAAAGACATAATCAAATTCCATTGCGCATTGTGGCCCGCCATGATTTTAAGCGCGGCGAAAAATGATCCGGCCCTTCGAACTGAAGACGGAAAAGCGAAATTGCCCAAGCGGATTTTTGCGCACGGATTTTTCACCATTGAGGGCCAAAAAATCTCAAAATCCATTGGCAATATAATTGATCCGCGCGACCTTGTGCCGACCTACGGCTTTGACGCAATCCGCTACTTCCTTCTGCGCGAAATCCCGTTTGGAGAAGACGGCGATTTTTCCATCGATCGTTTGCGCGAGCGTTACGTCCACGACCTCTCAAATACTTTGGGAAATTTGCTCAACCGCGCGATTGCCATGAGCCGCAAATATTTTGACGAAAAAATTCCGGCAGCCATTTCGCATTCTGCAAATTATACTTTTGCCGATGAACAGGGCGCCAAAGAACTTGCAAAAAACTTTGATAAAAATATTTCGGGATTAAGTTTTGATTCGGCGTTGGAAACAATCTGGAACGGCATTGAAGGAAAATACGGCTTGCTTCAAGCAAATAAATTCATCGAGGACACGCAGCCCTTCAAACTTATTAAAACCGATCCTGATGCCGTTGCTGTGATTTTGTACTCATTGCTCGAGTATTGCAGGATTGTCGCTTGGCTGATCGAGCCGATTATGCCGGAAACCGCAAAAAAGATGATTACGCAATTAGGACAGGATTTCGAGATCGAACAGAACCGCAATAGGGAAGACTTGCTGTCATGGGGAGGCTGCAAACCCAACACTGACTTGCCGCAACCCGAGGTATTGTTCCCACCTCTCTAAAAAAAATCCAAATAACAAATTCTAACACTAATTCAGAATGACGAAATCCGAATGACGAATTAAGGAATAATCTCTAATTCACCTATCACCTATAACCTACACCCCTATGATAATCGCAAGCATCATAATCATTCTCCTGTTAGTCGGTTATATCGGCGCAGGTTATAAAGACGGGTTGGTCCAAACGCTCGGCCGGCTGATCGGCGCTGTTGCCGGTTTTGTTTTGGCGCGCTCGTGGTCAGCGAGCATCGCATTTATTTTCAACTACTTTTTGCCCGAAGGCTGGGGGAACTTGGCGGCGTTCGTGGCCATTTTCTTCATAGTCAACCGGCTTGTCGGATTCCTGTTCCATATTATTGAAGGGCCGCTGAAAATTCTTTCCTTCATACCGCTGATAAAAAACCTGAACAGCCTGCTTGGAGCGGCTATTGGAATTTTTGAGGGAATTGTCATGCTCGGCGGCTCAATCTGGATTTTGACTACTTTCAAACTTCTGCCCCAAGTTTCATCTGCCTTGAACGCTTCGCCGATCGCGTTTGGCGTAACCGCGGCTTTCCAGTTTCTGCTTAGCTTTTTGTTTTGATCATCGTCCATTCCCTACTTCATCTCTCATCCCCGCATCTCACTGTCTTTCCAGCGAAGGCTGGAATCCATCCGTTTCCCGATGAATCCCCGCCGGAGTTTACCCTCGACCTAGATCGGGGGCTGGGATGACACAAGAAAAAACACGTCCAAACTATACAAACACCCGCTATCTTTATGCCCCGACTGATCGACACCCATTGCCATTTGCATTTTGCGCCATATGATTCAAACCGCGACGCAGTGATCGCGAGAATGCGCGAGACCGGAACTTGGGCAGTTACCGTTGGGACAAGCGCGGCCACGAGCAAAAGCGCAATAGCCTTGGCTGAAAAATATGACGGAATTTGGGCGTCCGTGGGTTATCATCCTGAGCATCTGACAAGCGATTTCCATGACGAATCCGAAGGTGATTTTGAAATATACGATGCGGATGAAATCGCGCGGATTGCGGCCTCATCGAAAAAAGTCGTGGCAATAGGGGAGACCGGCTTGGATTTTTTCCGAATTGATGAAGTGAAAGATCCGGAGGGCGGGAAAACCCTGCAAGAAAAAGCCTTTGCTGAACATATTGATTTGGCCTTGAAATTGGATTTGCCGTTGATCATTCATTGCCGGAACGCTTTTATTCGTATGGCGGAAATGCTTCAAGCGCAATATGCAGGCCGTAAAATCCGCGGAGTAGTCCATTGTTTTACAGGCTCGTGGGAAGAAGCCAAACCGCTTCTAGACATCGGCCTCCACATTTCTTTTACAGGAATAATCACTTTTCCTCCGAAAAAATCTGACAATCCTGAAATGCACGTCCATAGCGTGATTGAGAGAATGCCGCTTGATCGCATTATGGTAGAAACCGACGCCCCGTGGCTTGCGCCCGTTCCTTATCGCGGCAAACAAAACGAACCGTCTTTCGTCTGCTATGTCGCTGAAAAAGTCGCGGAAATCCGAGGCGTTTCCGCGGAAGCAATCGCAAAAGCTACGACAAAAAACGCAATGGATTTTTTCAATTTACCATAAACGCCCTGTTTTAACCCGCTGTTTTCAAAAAAATCGCCTCCGTTGACAGTAACTTTGAAAATTTATATACTCTTTGCGCCAATATGCCTGAAATACCAATTGAAAAGAGGGGAATTTCAACTTGGCAGGCAGTGTCGTTCGTATCGGAAATAGGCATAACCATTGCCGTTCCAACCGTAACTTTCGCATTAATCGGCAACCGATTGGATAAATACTTTAATTCAACTCCGTGGTTTCTGGTGTTAGGTTTGCTGGCATCACTCGCAACCGTGGCATATTTAGTAACAAAAAAAGGCAGGCGCATCATTAGCAAGCTTTAATAAACCCATGACAATTCCACCGCTTCAGGCTGAACAGCTATTCAATATCGGAGGACTGCCGATAACCAATGCTTACATCAATTCGTCGCTAGCCCTGCTTTTGTTTATAGCGGCGGCTTTTCTTATACGATTCAACTTAAAAGAAATTCCCGGTAAATTCCAAAACGCCGTTGAAGCGCTTTTGGAATTTCTTTTAGGATATTTTGATCAGGTAACGCATGACCGCGCCAAATCACGCCGTTTTCTGCCGTTGGTCGGCACGCTTTTCTTCTTCATCCTCGCCTCAAACTGGATGAGCCTCATACCCGGAACCGGTTCGATCGGGCTGTGGCTGCCGCATAAAGGCGAGATCGAATTGATACCCCTTTTAAGGCCTGCCATGAGCGACCTTAACCTTACGCTGGCAATGGCGGCGCTGTCGGTAATCGCCTCGCATCTGTTCGGCTTGTTTACGCTCGGCGCCTTTGTGCATTTGAATAAATTCATCCAACTGGGAACGCTGTGGAAAGCCGTGAAAACCCTGAATCCGGTTAAAATACTGGTTGCCTGCGTTGAATTGGTCGTCGGCTTCATCGAGCTGTTTTCCGAAATCGCAAAAGTCGTTTCGCTGTCCCTGCGTTTGTTCGGCAATATTTTCGCCGGCGAAGTTCTGTTAACCGTAATCTCCGGATTATTCGCTTTTGCCATGCCTTTGCCATTCATGGCTTTGGAACTTATCGTTGGCATTGTGCAGGCCACGGTTTTCTCAATGCTGACGCTGGTATATTTAACAGTCGCCACAACCCATCCGCACGAAAACGAGGGCGAGGCCGCGCATGCGTAAGATTGAGATGGGACGCCGTCTGTTGGTCAGGCGGCGCGCCAATTCACTCTTAACCACGGAAATGCCGCGACATTAAACACAAAATCACTGTCGACGGATATCCGAAACATTATGGACGCAGAAGCCATCAAACTTCTAACTAAAGGTCTTGCCATCGCCATCGGCGGTTTTGCGCCGGCGCTGGCGATTGGAAAAATCGTCTCAAAGGCGATGGAATCAATCGGCCGTAACCCCGAATCCACGGAAAAATTGTTCGTGCCAATGCTTTTGGGCGCGGCATTTGCCGAAGCCATCGCCATTTACGCTTTGGTAGTGGTATTCACCTTGTAGGACGCTTTGAACGGGATGATTGATAATTAATTACGAATGACTAATGACTAATGAAATAAGGTTTCCGACATTCGTCATTCGGATTTCGTCATTCGGATTTTATCAAAATCATCCCGCAAATAAGCCTCATACACCTTCATTATGATCAATGAAACAACCCAACTGGCTGCTGAAGCCGCCAATACCGCGCATTCCGGCGGAGTCCTTGGCACGCTCGGCATAAACTGGAAATTATTCATCGCGCAACTCATCAACTTTGCCGTGGTCGCGCTTGTCGTTTGGAAGTGGATTTACAAACCGCTCCTAAAATTAATGGATGAACGGACAAAAAAAATCAGCGACGGCCTTGAGTTTTCGAAAGACGCGACGCTCCAGCTCGAACAAATCAAAGCTGAAAAAGAGGTTGTCATGCGACAAGCCAAAAGCGACGCAATCGGATTGATTGAAGATGCCAAGCGCAAAGCGGAAGATGTAAAGAAAGAAAAGCTTGATCAGGCCAAGGCTGAAATCGAAAAATTGGTCGAGGAGGGAAAGGAACGCATGGAGAACGAACGGCGCTCATCCTTTGACCTGCTGAAACGCGACGCGGCTGACCTGACCGCATCTTTGGCGGAAAATTTATTGTCCGCTCTGGATGCCAAAACGCGCCATGAACTTGTGAAGGATTCCCTGCAAAACATTGAAAAACTAAAAAAATGAAAACCTCAAAACATTACATCAAAGAAATTGCGCGCGCCTTGGTCGTAAAGGCGATGGAGGAAGGCGTTCTCGAAACCGTGCTGGCGGACTTGGAAAATATTTCCGTCGCCATGTCAACATCGCGCGGAATATCGCCGATCCTGCAAAACCGTAGTATGGAACCTGCAAAACGCCGCAAAATGCTTGCCGACGCGCTGAAAAACCATGCGCATAAATTCGCCATAAACGCCTTATTGCTGCTGCAGGAAAAAAATCTTCTGCGTTTTACAGCTTCGCTTTTGGCGGCGTCAATCAAAGCGGCTGAAGAGCTGGCGAATTATAAGGAAGTGCGCATTATTTCCGCCGTAGAATTGAGCGATTCTGAACGGCATCAATTGATGGACTCGCTCACCAAAAAATTCGGAACATCTTTGAAACTACGCGAAACTGTTGAAAAGGGAATTTTTGGCGGTTTGATCCTGGAAGTTGGATCCAAAAGATTCGATTTTAGCGCTAAAGGATGGATTAACGGGTTAAGGAGCGCGATAATTAATGCTGTATAAGATCTAAAAAAAGCGAATTAATTTGTATATTTATGAGCGAACAAAAAGTCAAAAACGTAACAGCCGTGGCAAAAATCGCCGATCTTCTTAAACGGAAGATTGAGGAGTTTGAGACTGAAACCGGCGGCGCGGAATACGGCATGGTCCGCGACGTAGGGGACGGAATTGCTTCGATTTCAGGGTTGGCAAACGCCAAATCAATGGAAATGTTGAAGTTTGAATCAGGCGAATTCGGGGTTGCGTTAAACTTGGAGGAAGAACGTGTAGGCGCAATGATTTTGGGCACCGGCAGGGGAATTAAAGCCGGCCAAACGGTTACAGGCACGGGGAAGATACTTTCGATTCCGGTCGGCGACGACTTGTGCGGCCGCGTTCTTGATCCGCTGGGCCTTCCGCAAGATGGCAAAGGCGCAATCAAATCAAACAAATTCGCGCCAATAGAAAAAATTGCGCCCGGCGTTATGAAACGGGAGGGCGTCAGCGTGCCGCTCATGACCGGCATTAAAGCGGTGGACGCCTTGATTCCGATCGGCAGGGGACAACGCGAACTGATTATCGGCGACCGGCAAGTCGGAAAAACAGCGATTGCCGTTGACACCATTTTGAACCAAAAGGGACAGGACGTGATCTGCATATACGTCGCCATCGGACAAAAAGAATCCAAAATCGCAAAAATCGTAAAGCGCTTGGAAGAGGCGGGGGCGATGGATTACACGATCGTCTTGCTCGCGGGAGCCTCTGCTCCGGCTGCCTTGCAATATATTGCCCCGTATTCCGGCTGTGCCATTGCCGAATATTTCATGGATCAGGGCAGGGACGCGCTGGTTGTTTACGACGATCTGTCAAAACATGCTTGGGCCTACCGCGAAGTTTCACTCTTGCTCCGCCGTCCGCCCGGCCGCGAAGCCTATCCCGGCGACATTTTCTATCTCCACTCGCGCTTGTTGGAAAGGTCATGCCGCAGAAACGAGGAAAGCGGCGGCGGTTCTATCACGGCTTTGCCGATCATTGAAACGCAGGCCGGCGACGTTTCCGCCTACATTCCGACAAATGTCATATCAATCACTGACGGACAGATTTATCTGGAAAGCGATTTGTTCTACAAAGGCATCCGTCCGGCTTTAAACGTCGGGTTGTCAGTTTCCCGCGTCGGCGGCGCGGCACAAACAAAGGCAATGAAAAAAGTTGCCGGACAATTACGCCTTGACTTGGCACAGTTCCGCGAACTGGAAGCGTTTTCGCAATTCGCAACCGATCTTGATGAAACAACGCGTAATCAGATTGAAAAAGGACGGCGCACTGTGGAAATTTTGAAACAGCTGCAATATCAGCCCATGTCAATGGCGCATCAGGTAGTTGTCCTGTATGCGGTCACGCGCGGCCTGATCGACCAAATCCAAATTGAAAAAATCAAGGAATGGGAAAATGGTTTGCATGAATATTTGGATGCGGTGCAAAGCGATCTCTTGAATGATCTGCAGGCCAAGAAAACACTCGAACCGGAATTTGAAGAGGCGATCAAAGCGGCCATAACCGACTGGAATGAACAATTCACCAATAAATCCGAATAACGAAATCCGAATGACTAATTTAGGAAATATTCCTTCATTCGTCATTAGTAATTAGTCATTAGTCATTCATACCCTTAATCACTGCAAAGTCCATATGGCCGTCTCCACGTTATTCATAAAGCGCCGAATCCGATCGGTCGGCAACACGCGCAAAATCACCAAAGCCATGGAACTGGTTTCGGCTGCAAAAATGCGTAAAGCCGTGCATATGGCAGTGGCTTCGCGGGGATATTCCCATTCATTAAAGGATATTGTTGAGGAAATCAGCGCGCGAATTGATCCGTTTTTGCACCAGCTTTTGTTCGGGCGCAAAGATTCCAAAAATATTTTGGCGATAGTGGTCGCGTCAGACCGCGGACTCTGCGGCGGATTTAATGCCCAGCTTTTGCGAAAAGCGCTGGAATTTTTGCAACGCCGCACAGAAAGTGAAATCAATGTCGTCACTTTGGGAAAACGCGCAGACCGCGCTGTCAAACGTGCAGGTTATAAAATCGCGGCTTCTTTCGAACCGATTGCCAAAGCACCGTCATTCGAAAAAGCCCAGCCGATCAGCCAATATGTGCACAATGAATTTATTGCCGGCAAGGTTGACCGCGTGTTTATCGTATACACGGATTTCAAAAGCGCAATTTCGCAAATTCCGACGGTTGAACAGCTCTTGCCCATCATTCCCGAAGACAAGCTGCCGGCTGGCGCAGGGTCGAATGAGGATGAAATACGCGAGAGTGAAAGCTCAAATATTTTGTTCGAACCGAATGCGAAGGAAATTTTGGAACAACTTTTACCGCGGCTGGTCGGCATCAAGATTTACCAGGCGCTCCTTGAATCTGCCGCTAGCGAACATTCCGCGCGCATGCTGGCAATGCAAAACGCCACAAGTAATGCCTCGCAAATGATTGATGACCTGACTTTCACGTTTAACCAAGCGCGGCAAGCCGGCATTACGCGGGAAATCTTAGAAATATCAGCAGGTAAAGCCGCGATAGAATAAAATATGAAAATAAACAATAACTAAATTATGAATGACTAATGACTAATTACTAATGACGAATGAGGGAATATTTCCTAAATTAGTCATTCGGATTTCGTCATTCGGATTTTATCTAACAATAAGCAATAATTTCAATTCCAGATTCTAACCTCTATGACTAAAGGAAAAATCACACAAATCATCGGTCCGGTCGTTGACGTTTCATTCGAAGGCGACCCGCCCGATCTCTACAACGCCCTCAAGATAAAAACCGGGGACACGGTCCTGGTTTTGGAAGTTTCCCAGCACTTGGGCGGCGGGGATGTGCGCACGATTGCCATGTCTTCGACAGACGGGCTTCAACGCGGCATGGAGGTTGAAAACACAGGAGCCCCGATCTCTGTTCCGGTCGGACGGGAAACTCTCGGCCGTATGTTTGACGTTACAGGCTTGCCTATCGACAATCTTGAACCGGTAAAGACCGAAAAAACCTATCCCATCCACCGCCAGCCGCCGCTCTTTAAAGACCAGTCAACCAAAACAGAAGTGCTTGAAACAGGCATTAAAGTTATTGACCTCATCTGCCCGTTTTTAAAGGGAGGCAAGGTCGGCCTGTTTGGCGGAGCCGGCGTCGGAAAAACAGTCATCATTATGGAACTTATCCGCAATATCGCCAGCGAGCACGGCGGATTTTCAGTTTTCGCCGGCGTTGGAGAAAGGTCGCGCGAAGGCAATGACCTGTACCGCGAAATGAAAGAATCCGGTGTTTTGGAAAAAACGACTTTGGTTTTCGGCCAGATGAACGAGCCGCCCGGAGCGCGGTCTCGCGTTGGATTGACAGGATTGACAATGGCCGAATATTTCAGGGATGAGGAAAAACAGGATGTTTTGCTTTTCGTTGACAACATTTTCCGCTTCACGCAGGCCGGCTCGGAAGTCTCGGCTTTGCTCGGCAGAATTCCGTCAGCCGTCGGTTACCAGCCGACACTTGCAACAGAAATGGGCACTCTGCAGGAAAGAATCACCTCCACCAAACAAGGTTCGATCACATCCGTCCAAGCCGTGTATGTGCCGGCTGACGACCTGACTGATCCGGCGCCAGCCACTACCTTTGCCCACCTTGACTCAACCGTGGTCTTGTCGCGATCCTTGGCAGAACTCGGAATCTATCCAGCTGTTGACCCGCTTGATTCTTCTTCAACGATCCTCGATCCGCAGATCGTAGGCGAACGGCACTATAATGTTGCGCGCGGAGTCCAACGCGTCCTACAGCGTTATAAAGACTTGCAGGACATCATTGCGATTTTAGGTATTGAAGAATTGAGCGACGAAGACAAGCAACTCGTCAGCCGCGCGCGTAAAATCCAAAAATTCCTGTCACAGCCGTTCCATGTGGCCGAAGTGTTTACGGGAAATACCGGCAAATACGTGAGCCTGGAAGACAACTTGCGCGGATTTGAGGAGATTCTCGCCGGTAAATTCGACGAAGTCCCTGAACAAGCCTTTTACATGAAAGGCGAAATCAGCGAAGTCGCGAATTCTTAGCGCTATGGCTTTTTTTCTGGAACTTATAACGCCCGAGCGCTCAGTTTACCGGCAAGAGGTTGACCAAATCACTTTGCCCACGGTGCAAGGCGAAATCACGATACTGCAAAACCATTTGCCGCTTGTTTCGGCCCTGGTCCCGGGAATCGCACGGGTGGTCGCAAATGGAGTGGAGGAAGAGCTGGCTGTGGCAGGAGGATTTTTGCTGGTTGAAGAAGGCGGGCGTACGCGCATCCTTGCTGACTCAGCCGAGCGCGGACATGAACTCGATATGGAAGTTCTGGAAGAAGCCAGGGCGCGTGCTGAAAAAATAATGGCTGAAATGACCAGAACGGATGATGCGGCTTATGCGGCAGCTGCGGCACAACTCGAACACGAGCTTGCGCGCTATAAAGTAGCTATAAAACATCGCAAAACCAAGCGTCCGCCGGTTATCGGCGCGGGTATTGACCGCGCAGAGTAAAAAGGGTGTACATTAAACAAAAACCCACATTTTTAGAGGACATTATCGCACAAAATTCAACTTTGGTTGCCAAAAGTTGGAAATGGGGTATAATGAATTATGCGACTTTTTATAGGAATAAAAGTTCCTGTAAACAATTGTGAACAATTGCAAAGGGCTTGGACTAAAATTCAAACAACGCCCTCGGATTTCAGACCGATTGAAACTGAAAAATGGCATTTTACTTTGGCATTTTTAGGACAAGTAGAGGAGGAAAATATTGAGATTTTAAAGCACTTGTTGACTTTGGCAGTAGACAGTCCGCCACAAGGCGGATTTATTTTTAAGGATTTTGAAACTTTCCCTCGCAAACATCCGCGCTACTTGGTAGCCCGTGCCGCTGCAGAACCTGCCAAAGAATGGGAATCGTATGTAGACAGAATGCGAGATATGATTTCCGTAGCCGCACCGGCCATGGACCGCAAACCGTGGATACCACACTTAACGATCGGGCGCGCAAAAAAAAGACGCTTATTGCCGCGCTGGAATGCGCCATGCGAAGAAATAAAATGGCAGCAGCCGTTCAAAATATGTTTAATTGAAAGCCTTCCGTCGCAGGATGGGGCTAATTACAAAGTTGTGTATGAACCGCCTGTCAAATTTTAATTGCTTTGGTTTAGTCATCCATGGATTTGGACGCGAGGAAATAATCAACAGGATTAAAGTTTCCGAAGGACGGGGAGTGCATATTTGGATCGTAACCGCCAACCCTGAAATTTTATTGACAGCAAAATACAACGCGGGTTATTGGCAGGCCTTGCATATCGCTGACTTGCGAATTGTCGACGGCTTTGGCTTACAACTCGCGGGTTGGCTAAAAGGCGCTTCGCCGCAACGCCAAAGCGGAGTCGAGCTGGCTGAAATATTGCTGGAACGCGCAGCACGAAAAAACCAAAAAATAGTTTTCTTGGGCGGGCAAGCTGGCGCGGCAGACAAATCGTCTTGGATTATGCGCGACAAATATCCAAATTTGAAAATCAGCGCCATTCAAGGCGGCCTTATCAGCCCTAGCGGTGAGGGCGATCCTACAATGGATGCCACGATGCGCGATCTCCAATCCGAAGCTCCTGATATCTTATTCGTAGCCTTCGGCCATCCGAAACAGGAAGAATGGATTGCTAAAAATATGGACAAACTTCCGTCGGTAAAAATCTTCATGGGAGTTGGCGGCGCCTTTGATTTCTGGTCAGGAAAAATCAAACGTGCACCGATTTTTTTACGCGCCTGCGGCTTGGAATGGCTCTGGCGCCTATACAAACAGCCTGGGCGCTGGCGCAGGATTTTTAACGCTGTGGTGGTTTTTCCGATTGAAATTTTGCGGGAACATTTGGGGAAGGGAGGGAAATAAGAAGTGCTCAGGGCTCAGTGAATTTGTTTTTCCTCTTCTCCGTCATTGGAAATTGAAAATTGATAATTGTAAATTTTTCCCTCATTCGTTATTTTAAAAACCGATGGAGAGGCCCATCGGTTTAAGGTTCTAAGCTTTGCCGGTCGCGGCAAGCAAACGCTCATAGGCCTGGCGGCGCTTGGCGTTTTTTTGCTCAAAGAGCCAGTCAGCGATCTTGATCACCTTGGCTCCGGTTTCCTCGAGGTGGTAGCCTCCGACTGCGTCACCTTGCGCGCCGAATGACAGCGCAAAATGCAAACTCGCAACTTGCGCCCTCAGTGTATACTGGCGGGGCTTTTGCGGTTTGAGGCTGTACACAAGGACTGCACGGGTGGTTCCCTTGAGATGCCGGTCACTGTCTGTGAGCGGCTGCACTTCGCCCTTGCTGACCATCGCCTCGAAGAGCCTGTCCACCAGACTTGCAAGGCACTTGTTCGAAGCTTGAAAACAGCGGTTGCACGGATCCATGTTGAAAGTCAGACCGTCAACATCGTCCTTCGCGCTGATCCCATGCTTGAGCATGCCCTTCTTCGCCTTCTTGAGTTCATCCCAAGCGCGGCGGAAGTCTCCAGACTCGATGAATCGGCCGACCTTGGCCAGCCAATACTCATCAGCGCTAAAGCTGTTGAAGAGCGGATGTTCGGGGCTGCACAGCTCGTCCCTGAAGGTTGTGAAGAGCGCGAGCTGATCAGAGTATGGCAGCACTTCGCTCGCGAAGTATGAAATCGGCAGGCCGCCTCCGCGAACCTCCCAAACCTTGAAAGGCGCGCAAACCACGCCCTCCAAATACTCTTGCCATCGCCCATCCTCACGGAAACGCTGGGCCAGAAGCGCCATCAAGCTCTCCATGAAGGGCGAGAGACAAGCGCGAATCAGAAGCGCCCGTGCAGACATCCCTTGGGCGAAGAGCCTGCCCATCACCCTTTCAGCCGTCTTTTTCCTTTGGATGACTGAAAAGCCCTGCGGGTTGTTCCGCGCAAAGCTCTCCAAGGCCTTCATGTTTTCCAGCGCTACACTGATGCGCTCGGCCGCAATGTTTGTTGTCACTGATTATTCCTCCTGCGAATATTCGCAATCTGAGGTTTATCGTAACAGCGGGATTGCTGCTGCGTACTTAATACAAAGCTTTTTCAAAGAACAGACTAACCAAAGCGTTTTCAAAAATCCCATATATTTCACATCTTGTCAACCCCGACCGCAAAATTCACCGTGGACAAGTTTGGTAAAATCACGTAACATCATCGTGTTATGAAGATTAAAATCGTCGATGCGAGCAAAATACGAAATACCATTGATACGGATTTCAGCGGGGTTGGAACGCACGCCGATTATCCTTTTATTCCTCTTGGAGAATTATGGATTGACAAACATTTAAAAAATGAAAAAGCGCTTTTTATCTCGCTCCTAAAATTGGAAAAAAAGATGCGCGGCAAGCCTTTCAGATTGATACGCGAACACGCTAAAAAAACCTTGACCGTACCCAAAAGAGCAAAAGTAGAAATCAAAAGCCGTGAGCAAAAAGGCGCAATTACCCTTAATTACGTTATCGGCGCCGAAGTGCGCAAAAAACTGGATCCTTATTTTCTATTAGGCGGGCACGACTTGATTTACAGCTACATCCCAAAAAACAACATTTGGATAGACCTGAAAGTCAACCCAAAAGAGTTGAAATACACACTTATCCACGAAATGGAGGAACGTGCGCGCATGGCAAAAGGCATGTCTTATTTGGACGCCCATGATTTCGCCATTGCAACTGAACGCGCGGCCAGAAGAAAAGACGGCGTGGCTGATTTTATAAGAGGCTAAACATAGGCGGAATATGATCAAGCTCAATCCCTTCCGCCAATCAGCCGGCCTATGCGGCCCGGCAAGTTTAAAAATCCTGATGGAATATTACGGCAGGGATTTTTCAGAAGAAGAGCTTACCAATATCTGCAAGGCTTCGGCTGATTACGGGACAGACCATGCGCAAATGGTTGACGCAATAAAATCCATTGGTGAAAATCCGCTGGCCAAAGATAACGCTGCTCTTGAAGATATACGCGAGCAAATAGCAAAACATACGCCGGTGGTGGTAGGATGGTGGTCGCAAGACGAAGACCATTATTCCGTCGTTTACAACATTGATGAAAAATTTATCTATCTGATGGATCCGGAAATTGAAGACGGTAAACGAATTATGCCAATTGATGAATTTTTAAAGGTTTGGCATGATTTTGATGGCGCGGAAAATACCCGCGTTGAGCATTGGATGATGGCCATTGAATCCGCACAGTAGCATTCTTGCTATACTAACCACATGACAAATCCCTTTAAAGAGCGCATCCGTGTACGTTTCGCCCCCAGCCCGACCGGTTTTTTACATATCGGCGGATTAAGGACGGCGCTTTACAACGAATTGCTGGCACGCCATTTCAATGGCGATTTTATCCTGCGTATCGAAGACACTGACCGCACGCGCATTGTCGAAGGCGGTGTGGAAAACATCTGCCGTTCGTTGCAGGCAACCGGCGTTATTCCGAATGAAGGCATCTGGCTGGATGAAAAAGGCGAATTATTCGAGCGCGGCGATTATGGCCCATATCTCCAATCAGCATGCCGCGAACGCCATCTGGAACAAGCAGAGAAGTTAGTCACCATGGATAAGGCATATTACTGTTTTTGTTCGACTGAGCATCTCGACGATTTAAGGAAAAAACAGCAAGCAAAAAAACAGCCCACAATGTATGACGGTTCATGCAGAAAATTGGATCCTACTGAAGCGCGAAAAAAGGTTGAAAGCGGGGAGAGCCATGTTATCCGCCTTAAATTGCCAAAACACGGCTTGATTTCTTTCAATGATATTATCCGCGGAAAAGTCACTTTTGACTGGTCGGTTATAGACGATCAGGTGATTATAAAATCCGACGGCTTTCCGACATACCATTTGGCCGCCACCAGCGACGACAACCACATGGCGATCAGCCATGTTCTACGTGGAGAAGAGTGGGTGTCTTCAACGCCGAAACATCTTTTTATTTATGAGGCTTTCGGATGGAAGATTCCGCAATTCGCGCATTTGCCATTGCTATTGAACAAGGATAAATCCAAACTTTCAAAACGCCAAAGCGATGTCGCCACAGAAGATTATTTGAAGAACGGCTACCTGCCCGAAGCCTTGTTGAATTTTGTCGCGCTTCTCGGCTGGAATCCTTCGGCTGAACGCGAAATTTATTCACATGACGAATTGGTCGAACTTTTTTCCGTTGAAAAAATAAACCACAGCGGCGCGGTTTTCAACCTTGAAAAACTCGACTGGTTGAATTCACAGTACATCAAACAGCTGCCTAAAAAAAAATACCTAAAACTAGCCCGCACTTATCTTGAAACAGCCATTACTGATGATGCTTACATTGATCGATGCCTTTTAATGCTGAGTGACAGAATCGTCCGTTTTGGCAATGTTACTGATTTAGCGAAAGACTTTTTAGACCTGAAAAAAGATTATTCGGGTGTTTCACTGACTTGGAAAAAACAAACAACGGAAGACGCTACGGAAAAACTCGAGGCGCTCAAGGAATTGCTGGAAAGTTTAAGCGCTGATGACGTTGCCAAAATGGAAAAATCCGAAAGCGCAATAAAATCCTTGATTTTGGAGAGGGGGTGGACAAACGGCGAAACGCTCTGGCCGTTGCGCGTTGCACTTTCCGGACAGGAAAAATCCCCAAGTCCTTTTGAACTGTTGGCCATTTACGGCAAAGACCGATCACTCGGGCTTTTAGAAAATGCGCTCAAGCATTTGCGTGCATCATAGCTTTTTTGCCGGTGGGATAGTATTATCAATAAGTAAATGAAAAAAATTTCGCATTTCACGGGCGTAATTTTAATTGTCGCACTTTTGTCCGATTTTGGTTGTAGTCGGATGGTTTTTGCTGCCACGTCAAACGACAACGTAAAAGATGCGGTTGAAGAACTTAACGCATCAGTAAAAGACAAGCGTGATAGAATTTCCGAAATAGACAATTTGATAAGCGGATATAGAAACAAGATAGCTCAACAGGAAGCGCAGCAGACTAATCTGGCGAATGAAACACTGCTGCTTGAAAACAGGATCAAGGAAAAGGAGTTGGCGATTTTGCGCGTAAAAACCGAGATCGAGGCGTTAAAACTTGAAATCGAAAGTCTCGATCATCAAATCGACGATCAAGAACAGCGGATTGCAAAACAAAAATTACTGATAGCGGAATTAATCAGGCGAGTCAGGCAGTCTGACGAAGTTAATACCCTCGACGTTTTTTTAACCCGTCCCACGTTATCATCTTTTTTTGACCGTTTGGAAGAAATAAAAAAACTAGAACGCAGCCTCGGCGAAACAATTGAACAAGTTAAGGATGTAAAAAAAGTTTTAGAGGAAACCAAAAAAGCCCGAGACGACAGGTTGGAGAATATAAAATTGCAGGAAAAGGAGCTAGAAATAGACCAACAAAAATTGGAATCCGAGAAGAATTTCAAACTGTCGTTAATCACACAAACCCAACAGAGCCAGCAGGAATTTGAAAAAATACTGTACGAGTTGAAACAGCAGCAACAAACTACGCAAGATGATATCGCGAGGCTGGAAGACAAATTAAAAGAAACATTAAAATCAGTTGATGACGCCCTTGCGCGCGGCGATATTTTGCTTAACTGGCCAGTCCAGCCGCTTCGCGGAATTTCTGCGCATTTCCATGATTCGGATTATCCATTTAGGAATTTGTTCGAACATCCGGGAACGGATATACCGACGCCTGTCGGAACTCCTATCCATGCGGCTGCCGGCGGTTATGTAGCGTGGAATAAAACCGGCAGGATGTATGGCAATTACACCATGATCGTGCATCCGGGCGGTATTGCGACGATTTACGCCCATTTGTCAAAATTTATAGCCAAACCCGACACTTATGTTGAACGAGGAGATGTAATCGGCCTTTCCGGCGGCCGTCCGGGAGACCCCGGAGCCGGACTTTCAACTGGCCCGCATTTGCATTTCGAAGTCAGGCAAGATGGCATTCCTGTTAATGCCGAAAACTTCCTGCCAAGTTATTAAAGTTGGCAAATCCTAAACCCAGCCCAGTAGACGCCGGATGTCTGAAAGGGGATTGGGATTTTTTAATTTTTCTGCCCTCAAGCACGCTGACCCAATCACCAAGGTCTGATTCTTCAATCAAATTTGCCAGTAACGGCGCCCAAGCTTTGGTAGAGATCCAACAGCTGTCGTGCAACTTGATGAATCCCGCGGCTTTTAGAGAGCGGCGGAAAATTTGCCTGGCCTTCCTTTCAGTTTCCGGAATATCAAAAGAAACGATAGTAATGCGATTATTCGGAAGTTCCGGGGGTGTCAATTGTTTTTTCGCGTTTATAATCTTCTCCCCAAGCAGTGATAATTGAAACGAGCGCTGCCGTCGTTTTTTCGTTTCAATTATGGCGCGTCGTTTTTTTAAACGAAACATCGCCGCACGCATCTTCGCCCTTTCGCGTTCAAATTCAATTTCTTTTATAAAAGGATATCCGTAACGCATAAGAGCGTTAGGTTTATAAACCGAGTATTCAAGTATCTCTACTCCATCTGCGATCGCATTTAATATCGCATCGCAAAGGGGCCCTATCTTTCTGCCCATATCATTTTCAGTTAATCATGAAAGCAAAGAGGCGTAATTTAAATTTCACTATAAGTTCACTATGCGTGATAAACACGTGTGATAAACACACGGAAACTTAAAATCCTCTCTTAGGGGCAGATCCCTGTACCTACTAATACTGCTATCTTATTTAATCGGCCGCGTCAAATTGCGTAACGGGGAATTTAGGAATAGGCTAAGTTGAGAGAAGAAAACTTAGTTTTTTGCTGTGGATAAAATGGAATATTAACTTTGCTAAAACAAAAAATTGTGTTTTGAAATGCCTGTTAAGGAATTATCCACAGGTGATCTTTGTTGGATAGAATAAAAAAAGCCGGCCTTTTTTCAAATGCACCACATTACTAAAGTCTCCACCGACAGAACGACCGTGCTAACGGCCGTCCAGCGAACAAAACTATCCTTCGTCGCTCTTTGCGCTGAAAATTTCCATTCCGCAATAAAATAGCGCCCCGCAACTTGTGATCTAAAATCAATATAGCTTCGTAGTCTTGCTTCTTCATATTCTCAACGCAACAAAACTCTACAGCGATTCTTTAATTATTGAATCCAACTCTTCAATTGTGGAAATTCTTACTAATTTTTCTTTCATTGGCTTCAAGTGCGGAAATCCTTTGACATACCACGGCAAATGCTTGCGCAACTTCACTAAACTTCCCCCATACCGCTTCGCATGATATTCGGCATGGGATTTCATGACCGTGAACCGTTCTTCCATTGTCGGCTCCGGCAAAAGTGTTCCATTCTTCAAATATGCTTCCACGCGATGAAAAATCCACGGATTCCCGAGAGCGCCACGGCCGATTAACAGGCCGTCAGCACTTGATCTCTCCATAGCATCTTTTGCCAATTCCGGAGAGGCGATGTCTCCGTTCACAAGCAGTGGCAGCTTAGTATTCTTTCGCGCTTCTCCAACCATCACCCAATTCGCTTTGCCTGAATAACCCTGCTTCTTTGTACGTGCGTGAATTGAGACAAGGTCGGCTCCGGCGTTTTCTATGACCTTTACAAACTCCGTAATCTCAGTGTCATCATCCCATCCCAGCCGCGTCTTTACGCTAACCGGAGCACGCACCGCCGCTTTCACCGAACGGATTATGGAGCCGGCGCGTTCCGGCTCCTTCATCAAAAACGCACCGTTGAAATTCGACACGATGTTATGAACAGGACAGCCCATATTTATATCAATGCCGTCCGGCTGAAATTCCTCTTCAATAATCCTCGCCGCTTCCGCCATCACAGCCGGATCAGCACCGAATATCTGCTGGATAAGCGGCCGTTCGCGCTTATCAATCCGCGCCATTTCAAGTGTCTTGGCGTTTTTCCGCACTACGGCTTCTGACGACACCATTTCCCTAAAAACCAGCGAGACCCCGCGCTCTTTGCATATCAAACAAAATGGCAGATCAGTCATATCTGCCATTGGCGAAAGCGCAACAATCGGGTGCGGAAATGTTTTCCAATCAATCATAGTTTCCGGCCTTCCGCTCTCAATCCGTCAGAGGAACCGGAGCAAACCTGTCTTTTTGAATAGCAACATTAAAACAGAAAAGTCCGGCCGGATGCAGCCAAAACGCTTCGCCTTGCGCTCCCAGATTTGCCACGTTCTTAATATCCTGCTCATTATCCGTATCAAACGCAGCGCAAATGTCATACATGGATGCGCCTGTCTGCGTATATGCATAAGCCTCTCCGCTGGTCGGATCAGTCAATGATGAAATGTAGATATTACGCTGTTTAGCGAGCGTTTCCAAATCTGGTGGAAGCGCTCGTTTGTCATACCAATACTGATCCATAGCCGATGTAATGTTCTGCAAATCCGTAATCCTTTGCTCGTCTGTCAGCTTCAGACGCTGTTCTTGCGGCGTTCCGGAAAGAAAAAAACCGATAATCGCAACAACGATAACCGCGAGAGAAGCGACTCCGGCGATAATCGTCCTAATGTTGATGTTTTTCATACTTCTTTTTCTTCCGTATAAAGATCCCATAAATAATAAGCAAAGACGGAACCGGCAACCGCGGCAACAACAATCACTTTCAGTACGAACCGCGTGGTCAATTCGCCTCCTAGAAAATTATAAACAAGCGTAATCAAATCTCCTATTAAAATGCCGGCGGTAATGAATAGCGTGATATATGTCAGCCACTTTCTAACTTTTGAACTGCGCTTATCCGGGTCTTTCTTCACAGCTTTCGTCAAAAGCCACGACATGAACAGATAAACCGGAAAAGCGATGACCATGGCCGAAGTACTCCAACGAATTTTTTGTGCGGTCTCTTCAATTATGTAAACAGACTGTATTGGATCCGGCAATGCGCGGTTGATAAATTGAAAAAGCGATGTACCGAAACTGAACGCGCTGATATATAGCGTGAAAAACAGCACCAAATACATGAACGCTTCGCGCGCGGAAAGATACGGTTTGCGCCTAGGAACTGGCACGGGAAAATCTACATCTGCAAAAAAATCAAGCGACGTCTTTACCTCATCATCATGCCAGCCGGCTTTATGGAGCGCATCTTTGATTTCTTTGCGGCTCACGCCTTTGGAAATCGCTTCTCGAATGAAACCTATCAATTCTGTGTTCATAGTTATCCAATTTATAGCATTTTTGCAGAAAATGTGCCAGACTGGAATGACAAATGGATAGGATAATCTGCGGTAATACAACGGTCTCGAACGCAATGCAATTCAAACTCAAAAGCAATTACAAACCTTCCGGAGACCAGCCTGAAGCAATCGAGGCTTTGGTTAGGCATGTCTCTAACGGTGAAAAATTCCTTACCTTACTCGGCGCAACCGGAACCGGAAAAACTTTCACCATCGCAAATGTCATCAACAGCGTGCAAAAACCCACGCTCGTTCTAGCGCCTAATAAAACGCTGGCCGCCCAACTATGCAATGAATTCCGTGAATTTTTTCCGGATAACGCCGTTGAATATTTCGTCTCGTATTACGATTATTACCAGCCCGAAGCATATATTGCGAAAAGCGACACCTACATCGAAAAAGAGGCCATGGTCAACGAAGAAATCGACCGCCTCCGGCACAGCGCAACGCAGGCGCTTTTAACGCGCAATGATGTCATTATTTGCGCGTCAGTTTCTTGCATCTACGGGCTAGGCGCGCCTGAAGCGTATGAAAAAACGATCTTGCATCTGGACGTCGGCGACGATCTCAAACGGGAAAATATCTTGCGACGTCTCATTGAAATGCAATTCGTTCGCACGAACAGCGACCTTGTTCGCGGCTCTTTCCGCGTGCACGGCGGAGTTTTGGAAATTATGCCGGCGAATGAAGAAATGCTTTATCGCATCGAAGCTCCTCGCGGCCGCGTCCACGACATTCTAGCCATCCATCCGGTCACGCGAAAAATTATCCGCGAGCAAAAAGACCTGTGGGTTTTTCCTGCCAAACATTTCATAACGCTGGGACCGGATCGCGAACGCGCACTGCGGGACATTCGCGCAGAACTCGCCAAACGGCTGAAATGGTTTGAATCGCAAGGCAAACTTCTTGAAGCCGAACGCCTTGAACGCCGCACGCATTTTGATTTGGAAATGATCGAAAATATCGGCTATTGCAACGGCATTGAAAACTATTCGCGCCACTTATCCGGCCGTGCCGCAGGCGCGCCTCCGGATACGCTGTTCTCATATTTTCCTAAAGACTACCTTCTGGTAGTCGATGAATCGCACGTCACGATCCCGCAGGTGCGCGGAATGTACGAGGGCGACCGCGCCAGAAAAGAGTCGCTTATCGAATACGGTTTCCGTCTTCCGAGCGCGCTGGACAACAGGCCTCTTACTTTCAATGAATTCGAAAATGGGATTAGACAAGCGATTTTCGTATCTGCCACGCCGAGCGTTTTTGAGAGCGAGCATTCCACCGCCGTAATTGAACAAATCATACGTCCGACGGGTCTTGTGGATCCGGAAGTAATCGTGCAGCCGATCACACCTAAGAAAGGCGGCAAGAGCCAAATTGACGACGTAGTCGAACGCATTAAACAGACGGTCACAAATGGAGACCGCGCGCTTATTACGACTTTGACCAAAAAAATGGCTGAGGATCTAAACGGTTATCTGACTGAACAAAAAATTAAGTCGCGGTATCTGCACAGCGACATCGCAACAGTCGAACGCCTCGAGATTTTAAGCGAATTCCGCAAAGGGACATACGACGTCGTGGTGGGCGTCAACTTGCTCCGCGAAGGATTGGATCTGCCGGAAGTCGCTTTAGTCGCAATTTTAGACGCGGACAAAGAAGGTTTTTTACGCAGTGAAGTCTCTCTCATTCAGACGATCGGCCGCGCCGCGAGAAACATACGCGGACAGGTCGTGCTCTATGCGGATCACATCACCGGATCAATGAAACGCGCGATACTAGAGACTAACCGACGTCGTGATAAGCAACTTAAATATAACAAAGAACACGGGATCACTCCGAAAACTATAATCAAGGCCGTGAAAGACACGCGCGAAGTTTTAGGATTGTCGATTGGCGAAAAAGACGTGAAAGAAATCTTAAAACTTGAATTAAGCGCGGAAACCCGTGATCTTCAGTCCGTGTTGAAAGAAAAAGAAAAAGAGATGAAAAATGCCGCCCGCGATTTGGAATTCGAGCTGGCCGCGATTTTAAGAGACGAAATAAGCGTAATTTTGAAAGAGATAAAAAAGCGGGAAAAGACAGGGCCGAAAAAAGAGAAGCGTTTGAGGCATGGGAGGACGCGGTGACATTGACGAAAACCTCATTTTCTGATAATTCCCAAGACAGGGGACTTACAGTGTACAGTCTAGAGACTGGAAGAGAATTGTCCCCGCACCTTCCAACTCGACTCCGCGAGGACTATACAAGTGCCGTCTAACGACTTGTCGATGTCTGTCCTCGCGGCTCTTTTCTTGGGTGTTAATTTGGTATCCCTTCGACTTCGCTCAGGGAATATTAGTTCCTGAGTTTATCGAAGGACTAC
>Ga0180007_10001290_pt1 | contig 35240 bp, 40 predicted proteins | sample MM_PC_MetaG_FD_121122 | JGI IMG/M metagenome (GOLD analysis project Ga0180007, IMG submission 121122) | Groundwater microbial communities from the Aspo Hard Rock Laboratory (HRL) deep subsurface site, Sweden - MM_PC_MetaG | ecosystem: Environmental > Aquatic > Deep subsurface > Groundwater... | reverse complement strand
TACGCACTCTCGGCTGGATATTACGATGCTTATTACAAAAAAGCCCAGCAAGTTCGTACTCTATTTATTGAAGAATATCAAAAAGCCTTATCTCAGTGTGATATTTTGTTACAGCCAATAACCCCCAACAATCCGCCAAAATTTGGAGAACTACTCTCTGACCCTCTCCAAAACCTTCTTGCCGACATTTATACCGTATCTCAAAATCCTGTCGGTGTTCCCTCACTTGCTCTTCCTTGTGGTTTTACCAAATCTGGTCTTCCCATAGGAGCTCAAATTGTTGGCAAAATGTTTACCGAAGAATTATTACTTAGTGTCGGTCATCAGTTCCAAAAAACAACTAATTATCATCTTCAAAAACCAAAACTATGAAATTTTTATTAAAAATTATAATTTTCTTTTTTATAATCGCATTTTCTGTTGTCATTGCTTATAAAAAAAACTACATTTCCGCCGCCTATCCCTTCGTTATTCTTCCCAGTCCCTCTCCACTTCCCAGTCCGATTCCTACCCCAACTATTGTCCCCAGTCCAACCCCTCAACCACTTCTTCCCGTTACTAAAAAACCAGCTATTTATCTTTATCCTACCTCTTTTATTCCCGTCTCCGTCAAATTAAACATCAGAGGTACTCTCACCAAAAGTATTCCCTCGTATCCCAAAAATGGTTGGTATGTCATTGCCACTCCAGACAGCCTTATCGATAATCGTTATGATTATTTATTTTATGAAGCCAAACTTGATAAATATGAAGTTGGTGAAGAGGGCTGGGTCATTGCCACCAAAGATCTAAAGTCGTGGTTTTCCAAATATCTCCCCATGTTCGGACTAAATAAAAAAGAAATTTCCCAGTTCAAATCATATTGGCTCAAAGAATTAACTCTTCCGGGTTTTTATGAGATCAAGCTTTTATCCGAAGATTTTCTCGGAGAAAATATGGACATCACTGTTAATCCAACCCCTGACACAATTATTCGAGTTGAATTTTATTTTAAACATTTAGATAACCCCATTGTTCTTAATGAACCGGTTATCGTTACCCCTAAACGCAACGGTTTTGTTGTTGTTGAATGGGGAGGTACCACCGAAGAATAATATGAAAACAACACCTATTATCGGACTCGAAGTCCACGTTGAACTAAAAACAAAATCAAAGATGTTTTGTTCTTGTGATGCCAATCATTTTCATGTCGAACCCAATACCCACACTTGCCCCGTCTGCCTTGGTTTACCTGGCGCTCTTCCCGTTCCCAACAAAAAAGCCTGTGAGTGGTGTATCAAATTGGGGCTAGCCTTGGACTGCACTATCAACGAAGAAACATTTTTTGAAAGAAAAAACTATTTCTATCCGGATCTCGCAAAAAGTTATCAAATCACCCAGCTCCAGAAACCTTTTGCTATTAACGGTAAGTTAAACATCGATGGTCATGAAATCCGTATAAATCGTGCTCATATGGAGGAAGACACGGGAAAATCTATCCATATAGACGCCTCAACTCTTCTTGATTTTAATCGTTCTGGTGTCCCTCTTGTCGAGATTGTTTCCGAGCCCGATATTCAATCAGCTCAAGAAGCCAAAAAATATTTAAATAAAATCCAACAAGTCATTCGCTATATCGGTATTTCCGACGCTGACATTGAAAAAGGTTCCATGCGTTGCGAACCCACTATCAATATTAAAGTTGAGGACGAAACCGGTGTTTACTATACCCCCCTCGCCGAGATAAAAAATGTTGCCTCTCTTACCGGTGTAGAAAATGCCATTGATTACGAGATCAAACGTCAAATCGATCAATATCAATCTGACAAAATCACAAAAAATTCCACCAACAAAACCACCCGTGGTTGGGATGCTGACAAAAACCAGACTTTTCTTCAGCGAGAAAAAGAGGGGAGTGCTGACTACCGCTATTTCCCCGAACCGGACATTCCTCCAGTTATCTTTTCCAAAGACCAAATTGAAGAAATTAAAAAAACCCTTCCCGAGCTTCCCGACGCCAAAATTGCCAAGTATAAATCTTATGATCTATCTGATTATGATGCCAATTTGCTGGCCGAAGATTTGTCTTTCTCCAACGCCTTTGACGCCATTGTCCAAGCTTTAATTGGAAAACCGGAATTTAATGAATTTGCCAAATTTACCGCCAATTTATTTTCTGGTGCCATTAGACAAAAATTAAACGAGACCCAGGAGTCTTTTGATATCTCAAAACTATCTGGTGAATATTTTTCCAATTTATTTAAAGCGGTAAAGAACTCTGAAATCTCTTCTTCTGTTGCCAAACAAGTCATTGTTGAATCATATGAAACCGCCAAAGATCCTGTCGAAATTGCCAAAGAAAAAGGTCTAATTCAAGTTTCCGACACCGCTTCTTTAGAGCAGTTTGCCAAAGAGGTTATCGAGGCCAATTCAAAGGCCGTTGAAGACTATCGAAAAAACCCCTTAGCTATCGGCTTTTTAGTCGGTCAACTTATGAAAGTTTCAAAAGGTTCTGCCAATCCCCAGCTGGCCAAAGAGATATTGGAGAAGCTGCTCAAATAATCAATCTTTTTCTGGCAATTTTTAAAATATGCTGTAAAATACCACCTTATGGCAAAAGGAAAAGAACTACAACTAAAGTACACTGATAATCGCCCACAAGAGGACCGAAACATTCTTCCCCAGGGTTTTTTTATCATCTTAAATCCTACAAATAATACTGACGATGTGGCTGTCAAAGAATTAAGAAGCGTAGATCCTTCTCGACTATCAGACCCAATCATGGTTCAAGTTAGGGGTGCCAAAGGTAATGGCGATTTTCGCACTGAAGCCGTTGTTGGTCTTTTTCTTGAAGATGGGGAATTAGTTCCTTTTGCTTCGAGGGACAGCGCTCAAGAAATTGCCGGGAAAATTAATAATCTCAGTGAGATTATTAGACGAAGACAATAACTTTATTTTTATAAAGTTAAAGTGTTCCCTATCTCTCATTTTCTGCTAGACTGATATTAATGAGGTGGTTAACATATCTTTGTTTTTCGCTTTTAGTCTTATTGCTAGGTTTTTCCCTAAAATCATGGTCTAGTCTCTATCAAGAGCTAAATATTCACGCTACCCAAACCACCACCACTTCCCGACAGGCAGTCTACGCCAAAACTGAATATTTAGAAAACTCCAACCACCAAAAGATTGGCTTTTGGTATTTTCCTGTCAACAAACCCAAGGCGGTTGTTGTCTTGGTTCACGGCTACAGTAATCCTGGCGGAAAAAACCAAATGATGGGCCACGTTGAATACCTAAATCACGCTGGTTACTCCGCTCTAGCCGTCGATCTTCGTTCTTTTGGTAGTAGTGACGGTGATCAAATTTTTCTTGGCACCAAAGAGTGGCAAGACTTGGAAACTGTTTACGATTATCTTTTTTCTCTTCCCGAAAACCAAAACGTAAAAATTGGTTATTTGGGATTTTCTATGGGTGCCACCACTGCCATCAACAGTGTTGCCAAAACCGGTAAGGGAGATTTTATAATTGCCTCCGTGCCTTACGCCAGTGTTGAATCTCTTTATAAATTTAGACTAAATCAAAACAATTCCCTGAGTTTTTTACCCACTAAAGTAGCTATTCTTGCCAAATTTGGCCTAAGTTCACCAAAAACCTCTCCCCAAGCTCTTATTTCTAAAATTTATGTCCCAATAACTATTTTCTCCGCCCAAAATGACACTTATATAAATCATAAAGACGCTCAGCTACTTTATAATTTAGCCAACGAACCCAAAGAATTTTGGCAAACCGAAACTAATCACGACATCTTTTCTGCCCTTCCCGAAGACTTCCAGCAACATGTTTTGTCATTCTTGGATAAAATATAGTTGTGGCTCCAAATTTTAACTCCGAATACCAGAAATTAAATCCCCAGCAAAAGGAAGCTGTTGACACTCTTGAAGGTCCTGTTATGGTCATTGCTGGTGCTGGTACTGGCAAAACCCAGACAATTGCTCTTCGCATTGCCAATATTTTAAAAAAAACCGACACCTCTCCCACTTCAATTTTATGTCTAACTTACACTGACATTGCCGCCACCAACATGAGGAATCGTCTCCTCTCTCTTATTGGCTCAGATGCTTACAAGGTAAAAATTTGCACCTTTCATTCTTTTTGCAACGATATAATCTCCACGAAACCAGAATATTTTCCCTTTTCTACCGAACTTAAGTCAATCGATGATCTGGAAACTATTGAGCTCGTTCGCCATCTTATTGATAAGTTAGACAATACTTCCCCTCTGATCACTTGGGGCGATCGTTATTTTTATCAAAAAAGTATCATCAACAATCTTTATCTAGTAAAAAGGGAGAATATCTCCTCCGAGACCCTGTCTGAACTTGTCGAAGATCAACAATATTTTTACAAAAATTCTCAAAAAATTATTACAGAGCTTAGTGCCCTTCGCGCCACCAAAAATAATTATCCTCAGATTAATGACATAATTGATTCCCTAATAAATCTTCCCAATCTCTCCGTCAATCTAAAGGCTCATCTTCAAATCCTTCGAAACTCATCAGAAAATTTATCTGAAGTTAAGACTAAAATAAAAAAGCTTCACCAAGATCTTGAAAAAAATATTCCCAAACAACTTGAGTTTATTAATCTCTTCAATTCATATCAGAAAAACTTACGGAAAAGATCTCTCTATGACTACCAAGACATGATTCTCTTTGTCCTCGACGCCTTCAAGCAAAATCCTGATCTTTTGCTAACTTATCAAGAAAAGTATCAATATATTCTTGTTGATGAATATCAGGACACCAATTCTTCCCAAAACCACCTTATCGAACTATTGGCTTCCTATTATGATCGCCCCAATCTTTTTGTTGTTGGTGACGATGACCAATCAATTTTCCGCTTTCAGGGAGCCAGCGTAGAAAACATTTACCATTTTTACCAGAAATATAATCCTCAAAAGATTGTCTTAAAAAACAACTATCGGAGTCATAAATTAATTTTAGAATCTTCCCAAAGCGTCATCTCTCACAACCAAAATCGCATTGCCAACCTCATCACTGATGTCGACAAAAGTCTTGTTTCTTCGGTTGATTATGACCCCGACCCCATAAACTTAGTTGCTCTAAATTCCAACATTGAAGAGGACTATTTTGTGGCTCAAAAAATTTCTGATCTAATTAAATCAGGTGAAAAACCCGAAGAAATCGCCATTCTCTTTCGAAAAAATAAAGACTCAGAAGAATTATCCAAAATGTTATCCGCCTTTAATTTGAAATTTTTTCTTCCTTCAGATACCAATATTCTAAAGAGCCCTATTATTATCCAACTAATTAAATTGTTGGAATTTATCAACGATCCTGATTTGGACGAGTCCTTATATCATCTACTAGCCTCTTCTTTTGTGGCATTAAAGCCTATCGATTTAGTCAAAGTTCTCAAAAGCAAACTTGTCCTCTCTGACCTAATTTTCGATAGCAAAAAAATAAAAAGTCTAAAAATTTCAGAATCTTCAAAGAAAATTATTTCTAATTTTGGAAAAAGAATTGCCAAAACCAAAGTTGATTTAGAAAATTATCCTCTCGAAAAAGTATTGAACCGTCTTCTAAAAAGATTTCGCATCTTAAAGTATCTTCTTTCTCAAAACGATATCGATTCTTTAAACCAGGTTCATACTTTTTATAAATTTCTCAAAGATACTGTTAATCAAAAAGACCTGAACCTCAGCGATTTTTTAAAAAGAGTAAATCTATATCTTGACAACAATCTTCCCATTTCTTCTCCATCAGTTTCCCATGATTCTTCTGATTCGATCAAGCTTCTTACTATTCACGGGGCCAAGGGTCTCGAGTTTAATCACGTTTTTATCTACCACCTTTTGCAAGATTCCTGGGAAAATCAGCGAGATATTAATAAACTAAAATTACCTCTTGGTCTTCTTCAGAGTGAAATTACAAAAGACATTGAAGATGATTTCGAAGAAGATCGGAGATTGTTTTACGTCGCTCTCACCCGAGCCAAAAAGCAGATCTATTTAACCTTTTCCCAATACAAAGAAAACGGTAAAAGCCAGACCCCATCACTATTTATTTCAGAAATTGACGATCATCTCATTGAAAAAATTGATTTCAAAGACAAACAAGCCGCTCTAAAAACTTATTACCAGTTTGCCAATCGCTCTCATTTCTTAGATTCTGACCTTGGTGCTTATTTGCGCTCCTATCTTCGTGACTCTTACAAATTCAATGTTAGCCATCTTAATTCTTACCTCCGCTGCCCTCTCTGTTTTTACTACAAAACTATCCTTAGAATTCCCCAAAACAAGGAAAAATTTAGTAGTTTTGGCACAGCCGTTCACCACGCTCTCTCTCATCTTTATCGCCAAAAATTATCCAAAGATGAAACAATTTCCATCTTTACCAAAGCTCTCAAAGACGAGCGTCTCTCCAAAATCGATCATGATTGGTGCCTTCAAAAAGGCCGTCAACTTCTTGGCGACTACCACGATCAATACTTTGACACAATCAAGGATGGCAGCGTTTCAGAATATAATTTTTATAACGACAATATTGTCTTTGATCAAATCCCCCTTACTGGAAAAATAGATTTAATTGAGAAAGAGGCCAATGGAAAAATAAGGGTTTACGATTTTAAAACCGGCAATCCTGACAGTAAATATAAAGAACTATCCAAAGACGGTGATTATTTTCGTCAGCTCGTTTTTTATAAACTTCTCTTGGATATTAAAAATGACTCTCAATTAAAGTTTGATGGGGGAGTCATTGATTTTGTTGAGAAGAGTAAACAAAAAAATATTTTTCTTCGAAAAAATTTTGACATTACTTCTGAGGATGTTGAAAAACTTAAAACTCAGATCAAAGAGGTCTATCAAAAAATTCTAAATCTTGAATTTTTTGAAATTGGGGACAATTGTTCCGACAAATCCCACCTCCATTACTTGTTTGAAAAATAATGCAACTAAAAATAAAACGTTTCGATAAAACCTTACCTCTGCCTACCCATAAAACCGCCGGTGCGGTTGCAGTTGATCTTTGCTCTCGGGTAGATGTTGAAATTAAACCAAAAGAAATTACCTATATTCCCATGAATGTTGCCATTAAAATACCTGATGGCTATTTTATTCTCCTTGCTCCAAGAAGTTCTACTCACAAGCTTGGTATTCAGGGGATCAATGGTGTGGGTATCGTTGACAGGGATTATTGTGGCAACGATGACGAATATCATTTTGCTGTCCGTAATTTTACAGATTCAACGGTTAACATCGACAAGGGGACTCGTCTTTGCCAGTTAATTTTAATCAAATGCGAAACTTTTGAATTTAATGAAGTCGACGTCATGACCAGTCCTTCTCGTGGTGGTTTTGGTACCACTGGAAAATAATTAGCAGCTTTTTATTCGTATCCTTCTTCCTCTTACTCCAGTTACTACATTATTGTTACCCATTACCAATACTTCCTCATCTAATAAAATTACTTTTCCTGCAGGCCTTCTCGCATCTCTTCTCTTATCTCTTTCAATAATCTTTTCTGCTTCTGGACTAATAGGTCCACCAGATTCTGTTTCTGTTTTGTATGCCATAGTAACAAATTATATCATTTTCTATTCCCAAACTATATTTAGGTTACAATAAACCATGACCTTCGTTTATCTTCTTTTAATTTTAATTCTCGCCACCCTGGCCTATTTTGTCTATCTCCAAAAATCCAACAAGCCAGATCAAATTGATCTTTCCAAGGCAATCGATACTCTCGTCAAACAATCAAACGACAAACTAAATGACAAAAATCTTCAAATTCAGACAGATCTATCCAATAAAAAAGATGCTATTGAAAAGATGATCAAGCAGGTCCAAGATCAGCTTTCCACTGTTGAAAAAGATCGCATCCGTAGTTTTACTGGTCTTAGGGATGCCATAGAAACTAGCACCAAAATTACCAAAGAACTTTCTGTCACTACCGAAGGTCTTAAAAGAACCCTAAGTAGTGATCGTATGCGCGGTGCTTTTGGCGAAAAAGTTGCCGAAGACCTCCTCAAGCAATCAGGCTTTGTTATTGGCACTGACTATAGTAAACAGGAAACATTTGCCGAAGGGCGACCAGATTTCACCCTCTATCTTCCCGACAAAACCAAAGTCAACATTGATGCAAAATTTCCCTACGCCAACATTGTCAAAATGAGCGAAACTGAAAACGCCGATCAAAAAGCCCAATTTTTAAAGGCCTTCGAGGGTGATATTAAGAGGAAAATTGCCGATGTCTCCAGTAGAAATTATATTAATCCTGAAGAAAATACGGTTGATTTCGTGATTGTTTTTATTCCCAATGAGATGATTTTTAGTTTTATTTACGAGAAATTCCCAAACCTTCTCGAGGAAGCCTTCAACAAAAAAATTGTTTTTGCTGGCCCCTTTTCTTTTACTGCAATACTAAGAATGGTCAAACAGGCCTACGAAAATTTTCGATTTCAAAAAAATGTCCGTGGAATAATTTCTCAAATAAAAATATTTGGTGCTGAGTTCAACAAATTTAACGAAGAGTTCAACAAATTTGGTACCAAGATCGATAGTCTTCACGATCAGTTCAACAAGGTCAGCCTTACTCGCAACAACAAGCTTCAGAAGGTCATCGATAAAATCAACATTGAAGATAATGACTCTCCGCCATCACTTACTCCTTGACACTGCTTAGCAGTCGTTCTATTATACTGCTAATATGGCTGATTTAACTCAACGTCAAATTAAGATTCTCAAATGTATTACCGAAGAGTTTATTGATTCTGCAACTCCTGTCGGTTCTGAGACTCTCGAACGAAAATATAATCTCGGTATTTCTTCCGCCACCATCAGAAACGAGATGTCGTCCCTAACTCAACTTGGCTTCCTTAAAAAAGGCCATCTTTCTGCCGGTCGCTGTCCGACCTCTATGGGTCTGAAATACTATGTCCGCAATCTCATGACTCCCAAAAATATGTCCGTTAGTGACGAAATTGGTGTCAAAGAAAAAGTATGGGATTATCGAAACGAATTCGAAAAACTTCTCAAGGAAACTACTCGAGAACTTGCCAAAAAAACTCGATCTTTAGCCATTTCGACTACTGACCAGGGTTCTATTTATAGCTATGGTGCTTCAAACTTGCTCGAGGAGCCAGAGTTTTACAACATCGATGTTACCAAAACTGTCTTATCACTTTTAGACAATCCAAATTTTTGGTTCGACATTATCAGTAAGGCCGGGGTTAGCACCGAAGAACCCTCCTCTCAGTTAATTCATCTACTTGTCGGTGAAGATTTAGGTATGGAGCACCTTGAACCTTGCGGTTTCATCTACCAAACCTATCAAGCAGGCCCTCATCGAGGTATCGTCGGTGTCATCGGTCCCGCCCGCGTCGAATATCAAGTAGTTATTCCCGTTGTTGATTTCTTTGCCGAACTAATCTCAACCATTACTCGTTAATTAAAAATATGCCAAATACAAAAAACAAACAAAAAACTAATCTTGTGCCCGAAATATTAAAATTAGAAGAACAAATCAAGCAACTCGAAGATAAGTTGACCCGGTCTTTGGCCGATTATGCCAATCTTCAAAAAAGACAGCAAGATCAACATCAATTTTTTGCTACTCTGGCAATTGCCAATTTTGTTTCTGAAATGTTATCTGTTCTCGATGATCTCTATCTTGCCTATACTCAACTATCTGATCCCGGTTTAAAAATGGCCATTGATCGTTTTGAATCTATTTTAAAAAAACAAGGCCTTGAAGAAATCAGTGCTGCTGATCAAGACTTTAATCCAGAGACTATGGAATGTTTACAAGTTGTTGAGGGTAAGGCCGACAAAGTTATTGAAGTTAGAAAGCGGGGTTATCTATTAAACGGGCAATGTCTCCGACCAGCCCAAGTTACTGTCGGTAAAAAATCTTAATTTATTAACAATTTATAAATTTATATAAAAAAATATGTCAAATACATCAAACAAAATAATCGGAATTGATCTTGGCACCACTAATTCATGTGTGGCTGTCATGGAGGCTGGAACTCCAAAAGTTATCCTAACTGCCGAAGGCAGAAACACCATTCCTTCTATTGTCGAACCTATCAAAAAATTGGTTGGCGATCTTGCCAAAAGGCAAATGGTTCTTAATCCTGAAAAAACAATTTTCAGCATCAAACGTCTAATGGGTCGTCGCATTGATGATCCCGAGGTCGAAAAAACCAAAAAAATTGTTTCCTACAAAATCGTCGCTGGTAAAGACAAAATGGCTGCTGTCGAAATCGATGGCAAGATCTACACCCCTCAAGAAATCTCAGCTATGATTTTGCAAAAAGCCAAAGCTGACGCCGAAAGATATCTTGGTGAAAAGATTACTGACGCTGTTATTACTGTCCCCGCTTATTTCGATGATTCTCAACGTCAAGCTACGAAGCAGGCTGGTGAAATTGCTGGTCTTAATGTAAAAAGAATCGTTAACGAACCTACAGCTTCTGCTCTTGCCTATGGTCTAGATAAAAAGAAAAAAGGTCTTGTTGCTGTTTACGACCTTGGTGGTGGTACCTTCGACATTTCTATTTTAGAAATCGGTGATGGTGTTTTTGAAGTCAAAGCTACCAATGGTGACACCTTCCTTGGTGGAGATGACTTTGATCATCGCATTACCAATTGGCTTCTCGAAAATTTCGAAAAAGAACATGGAGTCGATTTAAGTAAAGATCCTCAGGCTCTTCAACGTCTTCGTGAAGCCGCCGAGAAGGCCAAGATTGAATTGTCCTCTACTGGTGAAACTGAGATCAATCTTCCTTTCATTACCCAAAAGGGAAGCGATTCTTTGCACCTAACCGTTAAATTAACCCGATCAGAACTGGAAAAAATGGTTGATGATTTAATTCAAAACACCATTTCACCTGTTGAAAAGTGTCTTAAAGACGCTGGTGTCAGTAAATCCGACATTACCGATGTGGTTATGGTTGGCGGCATGACTCGTATGCCCAAAGTTCTGCAAGTCGTCAAAGATTTCTTTGGCAGGGAACCCAACACCACCGTTAACCCCGATGAAGTTGTCGCCATTGGTGCCGCTGTTCAGGGAGCTGTTTTGACTGGTGAAGTCAAAGACATTGTCCTTCTTGACGTTACTCCTCTAACACTCGGTATCGAGACTGCTGGCGGTGTTCGTACTCCTCTTATAGAAAGAAATACCACCGTGCCTACCAAGAAATCCCAGATTTTCACTACCTATGCTGATTCTCAGCCTCAGGTGGAAATTAACGTTCTTCAAGGTGAAAGGCCTATGGCCGCTGACAACAAAAGTCTTGGTCGCTTTGTCCTTGATGGCATTGCCCCAGCTCCACGAGGCACTCCTCAAATCGAGGTCACCTTTGACATCGACAGTAATGGAATCCTAAGTGTCTCAGCCAAAGATAAAGGCACCAATAAAGAGCAAAAAATTACTATCCAAAACGCCACCAATCTTTCCGATGACGAAGTTGAAAAGATGAAAAACGATGCTGAAATGCACGCTCGTGAAGATGAAGAGAAGCATGGTTTTGTCGAAAGTAAAAATAAACTCGACGCCACTATCTTCACCGGCGAAAAAACTCTTAAGGATTTCGGAGACAAGATCAAGCCAGAAGATAAGGCAAAAATTGAAGAAAAAATTAAGGCTGGTAAAGATCTTATTGCCAAAACTGACGCCAAAAAGGATGAGTATGATAAGTTCATCGAAGAACTAAATCAGATTCTCCAAGTTGTCGGCCAGGCGGTTTATGGTCAACCCGACGCCGGTCAACCTAATCAACCCGGTCAGCCCGGTCCCGAGGCTCAGGATTCCAAATCAAAGGACAAAAAGTCCAAAGACAAGGATGACAAAAAAGAAGCCGAAGAGGGAGAGGTAGTTAAAGAGTAAGATTCAAGATATAATCTATGGCCCCGTGTTTCTGCGGGGCCATAAAATAAAATGAAACCTGATTTTTACGAAACACTTGGAGTCAAAAAAGGTGCCTCAAAAGAGGAGATCAAGTCGGCTTATCGTAAGCAAGCCATGCAGTGGCACCCCGATCGAAACAAATCTGCCGATGCGGAGGAAAAGTTCAAAGAAATCAACGAAGCCTACGAAGTTCTCAGTAACGACCAGAAAAAAACCGCCTACGACCAATACGGTCATACCGCCTTTGACCCCAATGCTGGCGGCAATTTTGGCGGTCATACCTACACTCAACAAAATGGCCCATTCGACTTTACTTGGCAATCTTCCAATGGTGGCCAGCAAGGTGCTGACTTTGATTTTGGCGGTTTTAGCAACCCTTTCGATATCTTTGAGCAATTTTTTGGCGGTACCGGTGGCGTTAACTTTGGTGGCCAGTCACGTCGCCAAGTCCCAACCTACAAGATTCAAATCTCATTTTTAGATGCTGCTCTTGGCTGTGAAAAAGAAGTCAATATTGACGGCTCAGAGAAGAAAATAAAAATTCCCGCCGGGGTCGACGACGGTCAGCGTATCAAATTTACCAACTTTAATTTATACATTGATGTTTTGCCCGATAAAGTTTTCAAGCGCGATGGTAATGATGTTTACGTTAGTCAAAATATAACCATATCACAGGCAATTTTGGGTGATGTTATCGAAGTACCTACCCTTACCGATAAATTAAAAATTCGTGTTAAATCAGGTACCCAGCCCAACACCCTGGTCCGTCTTCGAGGCCAGGGGATTAAAGATGTCAGTGGTTACGGTGTTGGCGATCTTTATATTCGTCTTAACATCGTCATTCCTTATCGTCTCTCCGCCAAACAAAAACAATTGATCAAAGAATTGGATTTGTAAACAATAGCCAACTAACCTCTTTTTCCTCTCAACTTAACTCCCGAATCAAGCTCCATTGTTATTCCACCTTCAAAAAAAACAGGCCTTCTTTCTCCGGGATAAATTTCCCTTACTGAAAAACCATTATCTGTTATACATATTTCTTGAATTCCTTTCTCGGTTATGCTCAACGCTCTTGTCCCACAATTTTCTAAAGTTAAAGATGACGGCCTTTCTTTTGCAATTGTATATATTGTTCTGTCATATATCACCACATTTGCTTCAATTGGCAGTTCATTACCATCAGCTATCACCTGTATTGGAAACTCACCCCTTTTAAAACAGATATTTCCGTATCTCCTAAATTGAAATCCAACCCCCACGTCTTGTCCTGGAGTCAAAACTACATGATTAAGTTCTGTGTTTATTTCCGCAGTCATATGCAAAATATATCACAATAGTACAACTTCTTCTACTTATTGTTTTGTCTTGCTTTTAATACTACTCCCGCTGGACCCCTCAAAACAACTGTATTTTTTGAATGATACTCAGTCGTATCACCGTTGGATCTTGTTATTCGAAAACCATTTTCCCTTCCTTCAATTATTTCTAATCCCTTTCCTTCATCAGACACGTGAAACACCCTGTCTCCTGGCTCAACTATATTGTCTTCTCCCTCACTCACATAAAATCTCCCCTTAAAAATTACTCCCCTTATTGGACCAGAACACTGAATTATCCGTTCCCTGACCACCTCCAATTCACCGCTCGTTCCCTTAAGTGCATGAATTTCAAGACTGTCTCCATCATCCATCTCAAAAGTGATTCTTTCTTTTTTTTGTACTTGTACAACGATTTTTTTATCAACTTCTGCCGTCATTACAGATCTCCCCTAATTGCTTTAATCTCAGTTCCCCTGGGGGTGATTATCTTTTTACCGGCAGTGTATTCTTTCTTGAGAAGTCTATTTTCTCCTCCTCTGACCTCAAATCCATTTAGTGTCCCGACAAACGTTCGAACTGTTCCATCAGGTAAAATTTCGACCGCTTGTTCCCCGTCACGAAGGGTCACCTTTTCACTATTTTTTGTCGAAATTACTATCCCTCCATGTATCACTGCCCTTAAACCAGAATATATACTGGCTTTTTCATTTACATCACCTTCTGTTTGTCTTAATATCAGTTTTCCCTCATAAGCTTCCACTAAAAAGCTTGAAGGAATAGCTTCCAGCTCGGTATCTACCCCCTCTCTTTTTATTAGATAGGCAAGTGTTCCTCTTATTTCTGCTGTCATATGCGAAATATATCACAATAATTCAGTCTCTTCTACAACTTATCTCTTGCAGCTTGCTTAATTTTCTAAATCTAACGTTTATTTTCTATTGCTTTGATCTTAATGCCTTTCTTTGTCTGAATCATTTCTCCGTGTCTGTAGGTAGTTTGTCCAGAAATCTTAGGAAAAGTATCAAATCCTTTAAATGTTCCCGCAATTTTTACTACTTTATTTTTACGAAAATAAATTCCATAGTTTCCGAGGGGTACAACTGTCCTTTCGACATTACTATTTCTGTCAGTTCTATAGACTTCACCGTCTCGAACAATAACTACACATTTTCTAAAGGTGGTTTCTTCAATATCTCCCTGAAAAATACTTAACTCTAACCTACCTTCAACTTTTTTTAATTGAGCTCTCTTTCCCGAATCATCAATTTTCCACTTAATTGTTTCTTCCCCTCCTACCAAACAAATCTTTCCACCTGTTACTTCTGCCGTCATGTACGGAATATATCATAATATCTCAATCTCTTCCAGTATTTATGTTTTAGCCTCAATTTCTCAGCTATTTAGTGTTATAATAACCAAGTTAAATCTGTGGTATTTCGGAATGGGGGCCGTCGTGTCCCCATTTTTGTTTTACCAAAAGGAGAAATATGGATATTAGAAGACTACCAAAAACTGAATTCGCCGCCGCCGTCGCTCAAATCGCCGGTGAACGCAACATCGATCCTCAAGAGATTATCGACGCCATTGAACAAGGTTTAATTTCCGCCTATAAGCGTGATCAAAAAGAGCATGGTGTTGTTATCTCCGAAGAATCTGTCTTCGAAGTTGATCTTTCTCCCGAATCTGGTTCCTTTGCCATTTTTGAAGTTGAGGGTGAAGAGAGAAAAGACGTTACCCCTCCCGGTTTCGGTCGCATTGCCGCCATGACCGCCAAACAGGTCATCGACCAAAAAATTCGTGAAGTTGAACGAGACACCGTTGTTGGTGAATATCATCAAAAGATTGGCACCCTTACTCTTGGTGTTGTTCTCCGAGTTGATCCTTATAAAAAAACCATCGGTATCGGCAAAACAGAAGGTGTTCTTCCCAAAGACGAACAAATCAAGAATGAAATACTTGATATTAGTTCTAAAAAACTATTTCTAATAAAAGAAATCCAAGAAGATGCTGTTACTGGTCGAAAAGACATTATTCTTTCTCGACGTGATCCCGAATTTGTCAAACAACTTTTTGCTCGCGAAGTTCCCGAAGTCAACAATCACACCGTGGTTATCGAAAAAATTGCCCGTGAAGCCGGTCAACGCACCAAGGTTGCCGTCTCTTCCTCTCAAAATGGAATTGATCCTGTCGGTTCCTGTATTGGTCAAAAAGGTTCTCGAATTCAGTCAGTATTGACCGAGCTACCTCCAGACGAAAAAGTCGACGTTGTCGCCTATGCCAAAAACCTTTCTCAGTTCATTGTCAACGCTCTTTCTCCTGCTAGCGATGTCAAAGTAATTTCTGTCGACGACACCACTGCTCAGGTTGAAATTCCCGAAGATCAACTTGCTCTGGCCATTGGTGCCGGTGGTGAGAATGTCCGTTTGGCAGGAATGCTTTGTGGACTAGAAATCAAGGTATCTGCCAACAAAAGTTAATTATCCTTCTTTAAAATTTATGACTACAAATTCGGCCACCAAATATCGTCCGCCTATCGTTGCCGTTATGGGTCACATTGACCATGGAAAAACGACTCTTTTAGATAAGATTAGAAGTGCCAGCGTTGCTCGTAAGGAATCTGGTGGAATTACTCAGCATATTTCTTCATATCAATATGAAGTCAAACTAAAGAACGGTAAAATCAAACCGGTAACCTTTATTGATACTCCTGGCCATGCCGCCTTTTGTGCCATGCGCGCTCGTGGAGCTGATATCACCGATTTAGTTGTTTTGGTTATTTCTGCCGTTGACGGCGTTATGGCTCAAACAAAGGAATGCATTGCCCAGATAAAAAAAGCCAATCTTCCCGTCATTGTTGCCATGACCAAATTTGATCTTGATACTCGCCAACCCGAAATGGTCAAGGGTCAGCTAGTTGAAATGGATCTTACCCCCGAAGAATATGGTGGTCAGATTTCAGTTGTCCCTGTTTCTGCCAAAACCGGTGAGGGGATTGATGCGCTTTTAGATCTAATTTTTTTGAACGCCGAAATTATGGAGCTCAAAGATGAGCCTGATGCCCCCTTCGAAGCTGTCGTTATCGAATCAAAACTCGACAAACTTCGTGGCCCTCTGGCAGCCGTAATTGTCAAAAAAGGCACCCTCCGTCTCGGAGATACAGTTTATGCCGAAAATGTCGCCGGAAAGGTCAAAGCTCTTTTAGACTTAGATGGTAAAAATATTTCAGAGGCCCTACCCAGTGCTCCTGTAGAGATTCTAGGTTTCGAAAAAGTGCCCTCAGTTGGCTCTCTTGTTACCGACCACCTAATTGAACCTGAAACTGTCAAAGTTTCCTCACCCGACGTTTCCACAACTCAAGATCCCGACGCTGAAGAAGTTCCTCATCTAAATATTGTTGTCAAAACTGATGTAGAAGGCACCCTCGAAGCTTTAAAAGGTAGTCTCAGTGATGACGTCAACATTGTTTTCGCCGGTGTTGGTCCAGTTAATGACAACGATGTCATCGCCGCCAAAACCAGTCATTCTCAACTTTTTGCTTTCAATGTTCCCGTCAGTAAAACTATCAAAAATCTCGCCGACAATGAAAAAGTGTCTATCTTTCAATCAAAAATTATATACGAAATAATCGAAGACATTCAATCCCAGGTCTTAAAGATGCTTGACCCAACCATCGAAGAGACTATCTTAGGTGAAGGAACCATTATTGCCGAGTTTAAAATCGACAAAGTTCGTATTGCCGGTGTAAAAATTAGCAAAGGTGAAATGGTAAAAGGAAATACGGTCCATCTCATGCGCGATGGCAAAATCATCAAAAACACCACTATTGAAGGTATTCGTCAAGGCAAAGATATTGTTGAAAAAATCAAAGTCGGTCACGAGTGTGGCATGACTTTTCGTCCCTATGTTGACTTTAAGCTAAAGGATGTTATAATAGCCTATAAGAATTAAAAATGAACAGGTTAAATACCTCTGTTTTTGAATCAAATTCTAAAAATAATAATTTATTTGTAAGCAGGACAAATATGAAAAATTATAATGTCACTGAAATAAAAAATCTCGTTGATACAGCCAAAAGCGCGCTTATTGTGGTTCCCACTCTTTCTGTCGATAGCGTCGGTGCAGCTCTTGCCTTGGCCATCTCTTTAAAGAAACAAGGAAAAGAGGCTCGTGTCTTTTGTCCTCAAAAGACCGATCAAAATTATTCAAAACTTAGCGGTTTAGAACTATTGACCGATACCTATTCCAGTTCCGACTTGGTTGTTACCCTAGATTATCCAATTGACCAAATTGAAGCTGTTTCCTACAACGACGACGGTGGTCATCTAAATTTGGTTGTTAAGACCAAATCCGGTGCTGCCAAGGTTGAAACTAAGCAAATTATGATCAACAACAACGGTTCTTCCGCTGATGTCTGTTTCATGCTTGGTGATGAGTCTCCCTTAGGCGCCGCCATTTCTATGGTAGAAAAAGGAAACTGGATTCTAATTACCCCTCAACAGGTTTCCAAAAGCTGGGCCAAGGCCACCCTTATGGATCCCGATGCTCCCTTTTCCGAAATTTTCACTTTCTTGCTACCTATGCTTGGCTTAACACTTGATCTAGATTCTGGGAAAGATTTGCTTATCGGCCTTCGTGTCGCTACCCAATCTTTTTCCGTCAACGTTTCTCCAGAAACTTTTGAAGCTGGTGCTATCTGTCTTCGTGCTACTCAGCCCGACGATTCCACACCTCAAAATCCTGAACCTACCCCGATCGAAAACGTTGAAAAAAGTGCTGGCCTTGCTCCTGGGACCAATAAACCTAATCCCACCCCCATGGCCTAATTTAATTTTATTTTAAATATATATGTATCTCCAAAAAACTGAATCATTAGAGAAAACGTATCCCCACCTTCGCCTGGTTCATGTCGACGGTGCTGGAATTGGAACACTTTGTGCCGCCGCCGATATAGATAATTGTTATGGTTCAGCGCACTGTGTTAGTTCAGGTAGTCCTGTTTTTTATATGAGACAGGGTCTTGAAGCCACCGCCCCCACTGTTACTGGCATTGAGGGAATGGGTGTCAGATCTTGTCAAGAATGCCAGGTTTATTTGAATATGGAGCAAAAAACTGAGCAGGCAAAAGCCGTATTCGATAGTTTTTCAAAAACTATTTATTAAAGGATAAAGCCAATACCAAGCATAACTTTTAATTGTCATCAAATGCAAAATAAAGAAAGTAGAAAAGACCGAACTTTTAGAAAAACTAGTTCAATTAATAAACGTTATCCCCACCTTGATCTCTCATATGCGGAAGATGGTGGTATCAAAACAGCTTGTGCTATTCGTTCCAGGCAGAACAATTGTATTTATCAAAGATGTCTTATCGTCACCATGCGACAAAGTCTTGAAACCAATGTGCCGACAATTACCAGTATTACTGGTATGAGTCTTCGATCTTGTCAAGAATGTATTGCTATGGATGTTGCGATAGATAATTTTTTAGACAGTCAAATTTAATAAAAAATTTACTAACCAAATAATATGGACATTGAACAACAATCCCAATATCCTCTAAGCGAGGAAGATCAAAAAAGATTTCCACATCTTAAGCTTCGTGTTTCCTTTATTAGACCTTTTGCTCAATGTGACAAAAGAGATGATTATTTCGACGATGCTTGTCCTGCTATCATAAGCGCCAGGATAGTCATCGCCTCATATCCTCCCTCCACCGACCATCTTGATGCCCCCTCTATCTACCCCATCAACGATACTGTGAGTTGCCAAGCTTGCCCTCTTGATAAGTAATCTGTGTTATAATCCCTTCTGACTATCAATCGGTTTTTTGGGAGCCATTCCAAAATATTATTATTTACCGATCAATAGCCAATAAATTACATGGCATTAACCACCGAAGAAAAAAGCGAAATCATTACCAAGTTTGCCCAAGCAAAGGGTGATACCGGTTCTCCTGAAATTCAAGTTGCGATTCTAAGCAAAGAAATTGAAAAACTCCAGGGTCATTTAAACGAAAATAAGCACGATTCTCCCGCTAAAAGGGGACTTTTGAGTAAACTAGCCAAAAGGCGACGTTTGCTTCGCTATCTCTCTATCCACAATGAAGATCGATATACAAAAATCATCAAATCTTTGAGTCTGAAGAAATAAAACTCTCGGGATCGGTCTATAATTAATTAATATTTTTTAAAATCTCTATCTATGGAAAAAAACACTTGTGATATCACTGTCGCTGACAAAACAATTACTTTAACTACTGGCCTTCTAGCTCCTCAAGCCAATGGTGCCGTCATGGCAACTATGGGCAAAACTGTTGTTTTGGCCACTGTTGTTTTGGGTGCAGTCGACAAAAACAAGGACTATTTTCCTCTTTCTGTTGAATTTTCCGATAAGCTTTATGCTGGTGGCTTTGTTAAAGGTAGTAAATGGATCAAGCGCGAAGGTGGTCCTTCCGATACTGCCATTCTCAATGGCCGTATTATCGATCGCTCTATTCGTCCTTTATTTCCCGTCGGATTTAAAAACGAGGTTCAAGTTATTATCTCCGTTTTAAGTAACGACAAAGAAAACGATGTTGTTATTCCTGCCTTTACCGCTGTGTCTGCCGCCTTGATGCTTTCCGATATTCCTTTTAATGGTCCTGTCTCTGCCGTCCGTCTCGGTTTCGAAAACGACTCTGTCACTGTTCTTCCCACTCATTCTCAACTCCAAAAATCATCTCTTGACCTCCTAATCTGCAAAGATGCTGAAGGTATCAACATGATCGAGGCCGATGCCAACATTTTGGACAACGATTCTGTTCTTAAAGCCCTAAAAGTTGGTTTTGAAACTGGTGATCTTATCAATACCCAGTTAGTAGATTTTGCCAAAAAATACGGTAAAAAGAAAATCGAATTTGAACCTGTTACTCCTTCAAAGGAACTAATTTCTGAGATTGAGACACTTATCAAAGACGATCTTGCCCAATTCCTTTCCGAAGGTAAGGACGGTACTCATATGGCTGGCGAAGAAAAAATTAAAGAAAAAGTCAAAGCTGCTTTCGAGTCCAAAGTCAAATCCGAAGAAGTTGAAGCTAGCCAAGTTATGGAAGCTGTCGACACCCTGGTCTGTCAATATTTACGTGAGTCCACTCTTGCTGGCACCCGCTACGACAAGCGTCCCTTTGATCAGGTTCGTCCTCTCGAAATTGAAACTGGCGTCTTACCTACCACCCATGGTTCTGCCCTTTTCCAAAGAGGTCTAACCCAGGCTCTAACCATTACTACTCTCGGCTCTATTGCCGAACAGCAATATCTCCAAGACAGTAGCGGCGAAACCACCAAACATTATCTTCATTATTACTCTGCTGCTCCTTTCTCCACTGGTCAAACTGGTCGTTTCGGCCGTCCCGGTCGTCGCGAAGTTGGTCATGGTGCCCTAGCAGAAAAAGCCCTAGTTCCGGTTATTCCTTCAGTTGAGGAGTTTCCTTATACTATCGTCTTAACTTCCGAAGTTATGTCTCAAAATGGTTCTTCTTCTATGGCTTCAACCTGTGGTTCCACCCTTTCTCTAATGGATGCTGGTGTTCCTATCAAGGACAAGGTTGCTGGCATTTCTATTGGTATGATGTCCGATGCTGCAGGTAAATATGTTTTATTAACCGACATTGCTGGTATCGAAGATCACTGTGGTGATATGGATTTCAAAATCACTGGTACTCGGACTGGTATTACCGCGATTCAACTTGATATTAAAAGAATGGGTCTTTCTCTCCAAATGATTACTGACACCTTTGTAGCTTCTACCAAGGCACGTCTCACCATTTTGGACAAAATCGATTCTGTCTTGGCCGAACCCCGCAAAGAATTATCCGTCTATGCTCCCAAAATTAAACTAGTTACTCTCCCCGAAGATAAAATCGGTGAGGTCATTGGTTCTGGTGGTAAGACCATCAAAGCTCTGATGGAAAAATTTTCCGTCCAAATTGACATTGACGATGATGGCCGAGCTTCAATTTCTTCCACAGATCAAGCAAAAATTGATGAATGTGCTTTCCAAATCGAATCCATGATCAAAGATGTCCAAATTGGTGAAGTTTATGATGGAGTTGTTACCCGCGTCGAAGCCTATGGTGCCTTTGTTGAATTTTTACCCGGTCGTGAAGCCTTGCTTCATGTTTCTGAATTGAGTGGGGGATTCATTTCTGATCCATCTTCAATTATCAAAATTGGTGACAAACTAAAAGTTACCATCTCCGGTTTTAACGACAATCATCAAATCAAATTAAGCGCTCCAGAATTCAAAGCTGCCCATCCAGGCAACGCCGATTCTATGCCTCAACGTGATGGTCCTGCCGCTTCCGGTCGTCCTCCCTTCCGCAATTTCAGCAGTCCACCTCGTCGCTCATCATCTGATGATCGAAATCGAAACCGAAGGTAAGCTTTTGCTACAATGAATCATGATTTATTTCCTTGGGGGTGCTCCTCGTACTGGAAAATCTCAACTTGCCAAAAAAATATCTAAAGCAACGGGTTTTTCCTGGTTGTCGACCGATAATCTTAGGGAAAGTGTCGTTAATTTAGAAAGTATTCCTAAAAGTGATCAACTTTTCGCCCATTGGATAAGCTGGAAAGATGAGGACTATATAGAAAAAACGTTTTCCCCATCAATTCAGGAAATAATAAACAATCAAAAGTCAGAGTCAAAAGAGGTTGTCAAAATTGTAAAGGGCTTTGTTGAATCAATTTCCTATAATAATCGCGATTTTATTCTTGAAGGGGTTGCCCTACTACCAAGTTTTTTTGATACAAGTTTTATTGATAAGTATCAAATAAAATTTATCTGTGTTGGTAATACAAATTTTGAGTCATTTTTTGAATATTCCTGGAATCATCGCTCCGAAGGAGATTGGCTAGAAAATTCAAACCGAGATATTTTCAAAAAAGTTATATCCTATTCTTCAAAATTCAGCGAATTGTTTAGAAATGAGGCAAAATCTTATAACTACCCCTACTACGAGATTAATTCCCAGACCTTCAAATCAGATCTTGATCAGATCGTAAAAAAATTAGCCAAATACTAATATCGATTACTTTTTTTTACAAAAGATTTTTCTATTATCGGGAATATGTCATTATTGTTACAATTTGATATAATTAACTATGGTTGAACAAGATAATTCTTCCAAGGACCCTTTTAGCTTACTTAATTCTTCGATTAGAACTAGATATCCTCGTGCAACTGAAGAAGAAGTCCAAGCTATGGCCAAACAAATCTTAGATACTGCTGCCCAGTCAATAAAAATGGATGGCTCCGTTTTCCTTGTCAGGAGACCCGAGGGTGGTCAAACAGAAATCAAATGTTTAAATATTGTTTTGATAGAAGATAATAAATAATTCCCTGTACCCTCTGGGTTTGACACTGAATATTATGTAATAATATTCACATGGCATCAGTCAAGTTTTTTTTAGACCATCGAGGTAAAAATCCAGTTGGTGATTTTTTAGATAAAAACAAAGAAACCAAAATTAAGGTTTCTATAATTGTAAAAAATATTATCGAGTTTGGTCTAATTTCAGCCTCTCCTCACATTAAAAAACTGTCCGGTTACCCACTTTGGGAAATAAGAATATTGGGTAAAAACAGTACTCGAATTATCTACGCCAATAAAATAAAAGACGAAATAATTTTATTGCATGCCTTCAAGAAAAAATCTAACAAAACCCCCCTCAAAGAAATCAACATTGCTCTAAATCGTTTTTATAAATTATCTTGACATTTATATCCTATACGATATAATTACCCCATGAAACTCTTGTCGTTCGATCAATATTTTAAAAATAGTTTAAAAGATCCTGAATTTAAGAAACTCTGGGAAGAATCAAACCCTAAATATCAATTATCACGTCAGATAATTAAAAAGAGATTAGAGAAAAAGATGTCTCAGCAAGATCTTGCGAAAAAAGCCCGCACCACCCAGGCAATTATTTCACGTCTTGAAAATTCCACCCTTAATCCATCCCTGGAGCTAATTGAACGCATTTCAGTCGGTCTCGGTTCAAATCTAATTTTATCGATCAAATAATTTCCTGTATACTTTTATTGTGGAGTCAACGCTAACAATTGCTGATGCAATTAAAAAACTTAGATCAAAAGCCGAGGGGGTTGAACTGCCATCAGGTCTCCAAGACAAATTAAACGAAAACTTTGCCCAATTAGAGGTCAATTCTCGCTCCGAAGATACCTTTTGGTCCTATTACCAGACTACTTCTAAGTATCTTGACTGGATTATTTCCTTGCCTTGGAACACTCGTTCCCAAGATATTCTTGAGCTTCGTTACGCCAAAGAAAAGCTTGACGAAAACCATTACGGTCTTGATACCGTTAAAGAAAGAATTTTAGAATACATTTCCGTCCTTTCTCTTCAAAAGACTCGTTCACCCGACATTGTCCCCCGGGCTCCAATTCTCCTTTTTGTGGGTTTGGTTGGTACTGGAAAAACTACTATGGCCAAATCTATTTCCGAAGTCATGGATCGCCAACTTATTCGTATTCCCTTTGGTGGTCTTGGTGACCCTCTTTATCTTCGCGGTCAATCTCGTCTTCATCCCGAAGCCGAGCCTGGAGCTATTATTCGCGGGTTGTCCCAATGCAAAACTAAAAATCCTGTTATCCTTCTCGATGAAATTGATCGTGTTGCCGACGATGCCTTAAATACCATCATGGGAGTTCTGGTCGAGCTTCTCGATCCCGAGCAAAACGCCCGTTTTACCGATCATTATCTTGATTATCCCTTTGATCTTTCCGAAGCCTTTTTTGTTGCCACCTGCAACAATACTAACCGCATTGCTACCGCTGTTATGGATCGTTTAGAGGTCATTCAGATGCCTTCCTATACCGACGAGGAAAAGATTGCCATTGGTCGCGACTATATCTTCCCCAAGGCCATAAAAGAGGCCGGTCTTACCCCCAATGAGCTTAAAATCGACGACAATATTTGGTTAAATATTGTTCGTCCTCTCGGTTTTGATGCCGGTGTTCGTACCCTCAAAAGAAACATTGAGGGTCTCTGTCGCAAAACCGCCGCTCTTATTCTTACTGGAACTCGCCAAGTTGTTGTCGACGAGTCAAATGTTAAAAAATATTTACCCCAATGGTAAGCCTATGAAAAATATCATCATCGGTCTCCTTCTTGGTCTCGTTATTGCCATGTTGGCTTTTTACCTTTTTTCCCAAAAACCAACCACCCAAACTGATCTTCCCCCTCTCGATATTCCAACCTCGGTCGAAGATACCCCCACTTCCACTATTCCTCCTGTCTCGGACGAACTTTCAATTAAACAGGCTCTTGCCGATAAATATCACAAAGACCTCTCAGAAGTTAATTTCACTCTTTCAAAAAATGACGGTGAGCATGCTTCTGGTGGAGTTATTTTTTCCGGAGAAATTTCCGGGGGCTGGGTCTTGGCCGCCAAGGTCAATCAACAGTGGCTGATAGTTCAGGATGGTAACGGCACCGTTTCTTGCGAAACAGTTGCCCCATACAATTTTCCTGTCTCTATGGTTCCCGGTTGTGTTGATCAAAACGGTCAACTCCAAAATTTTTAACCTATGAACAAGAAAGAAATTTATCTATCCTTTATCCTTTTGGCTTGTGCTTTTGTTGTTTTGTTAACCACCCTTTCTCCTCACCAAAAACAGACTTCTCCTGTCATTCCTCCAGCTCCAACTCCAGACCTATCTTCAAAAAATCCAGCCCCGGTTGAAAATAAACAAGTTGCTTATATAAAAAAAGTCTATTCCAAAAATCAGAACAATTTTATCGACATTGATTTTATTGAGTGGGTCGACGACAGATCAGCCCCCAACGGTTTTAGCATTATCAATAATTCTTCAGACATTCGTACTCTCCAGATCAGTGACACGGTTTCTATTTTTCTTATCGACCCCGATACTGATGATTTCTCTCTTTCAGAAGTTTCTTTTAACGAATTTTCTAAAGTTTCAAAATACTCAAACCCTTTTTGGATTCTCCGAGATAATAGTGGCCTAGTTACTGAAATTAAAGAACAATATACTCCATAGATGTCCCTCAGTAAGTCTCAACAATTAGAATATATTTCCCATTTAGTGGGGGAATGTAAAAAATGCAATCTCTATAAAACTGCCACCAATCCTGTTCCCGGTGCCGGTAATCCAGATGCCGAGATTCTTTTTATTGGTGAGGCTCCTGGAGCTCACGAAGACCAGCAGGGTTTGCCTTTTGTTGGCAACTCTGGTAAACTTCTAGACAAGCTTCTGAATACGATTCGTGTGCCTCGCTCCGACGTTTTTATCTGTAACATTCTAAAACATCGTCCGCCAGAAAACCGAGATCCTCAGGAAAGTGAAATCAAAGTCTGTACTCCTTATTTAAAAGCTCAATTAAAAATTATTAAACCAAAAATTGTTATTACTCTCGGCCGCTTTTCAATGAACTATTTTTTTCCGCAAGAAAAGATCAGCCGAATTCATGGTCAAATCAGGAACATTACCTGGCAGGATTTACCATTAACCATTATTCCTGTTTACCACCCCTCAGCGGGTCTACGAAATGGCGCCATGCTCGAAAGTCTTAAAAAAGACTTTATTACTATCGGAAAATACCTAACAGCCAAGGGCTAAAAAAATAACCCAGGCTATAAAATTATAATTATGATTAAACAAAAAACATATCGAAAACCAGCTTATAATCCAGCTGCACAAAAGGATTTTACTCGTCCAGTTATTCAAAACAAGGTCTCTCCTTCCACCAATCAAGATGCGGTTCGCATCTCTTCTTTGGGTGGTTTTGGTGACGTGACCCAGAACATGTTCGTTTACGAATTTGCTCCTCGTGGTGATTTTTCCAAATCACAAATTATTATTGTCGACTGTGGAGTTGGCTTTCCCGAAGAAGACGCCTTTGGTGTTGATCTTCAGATTCCTGACACTGCCTACTTAGAGGATAAAAAAGATCGCATTTTAGGTATCTTTATTACCCATGGTCATGAAGACCATATCGGCGCTGTCCGTTTTATCTTGCCAATAATTGGTAATCGCATCCCTATTTATGCTCCGAAATTAGCCTCCGCCTTTATTGAATCGCGTTTGGCTGAAAGTCAAATTAGAGCCTCGATTAACGTCTATCAATCTGGTGACGTTTTCACCAAAGGTCCTTTTACCATTGAACCTATTCGGGTTACTCATTCAATCCCCGACACCTTCCACTTCGCCATCACTACTCCCATCGGAGTTCTTTATCACGGATCCGACTTTAAATTCGATGTTTTTCCTCTCGACAATAAACCTGCCGAGCTTAAAAAAATCGCCAACGTTGGCAATCGCAAAGTTATTGCTTTAATGTCCGACTGTTTGGGGGCTGACCACGAAGGTTATTCTCCATCCGAACGTGACATCGCCGAAAATTTTAAACATCAAATCGTTAATGCCAAGGGTCGCGTTTTCGTTACTTCTATTAGTAGTAACATCGTCCGCTGGTCACAGGCCATTGAATATGGCAAATCAACTGGACGAAAAATTTGCATCGCCGGTTATTCTGTTGATAAAGCTATAAGTATTGCCAAAGAATTAGGATATATTAAACTTACCGATTCAGACATTATTCCTCCAGAGCGATCCAAGAATTTTCCCGACAATAAACTTCTTTTCTTAGTTGCTGGTTTTGCCGGTCAACCCGACTCAGCTCTAAGTAAAATGGTCATGGGTAAACATCGCGTCAAAATTAAATCAGGTGACAAAGTTATCTTTTCTGCTCCAGATTACATTCCTGGCACTACCGGGAATATTTATGAAATGATCGATATCTTATCGAAGATGGGAGCCGACGTTGCCTATGGCGACAAAGAGGAGCTTCATGTTTCTGGCCATGGTTATCAAAAAGAACACGCTCTCTTAATGACTCTGACCAACCCCCGCTATCTCCTACCAATCGGTGGTAACTATCGTCACGTCAAGAGTTACTTTTCTATGGCTAAAACCATGGGTTTTCAGGATGATCAATTTATTACTCCCGATGTTGATTCTTCAGTCACCTTTTACGCCAACGGCAAAGTTGATACTGGTTTCCATATTCCTCTTCATAAAATTCTTATCGACGGACTTGGTATCGGTGACGTTGGGACTACTGTTCTTCGTGATCGAAAGAATTTGGCAGAAGACGGCATGTTCAGCGTTGTCATCTTGGTCAACAAAGAGCTTGGCACCATGTTCAAAGAGCCTGTCATTCTTTCCCGAGGCTTTGTCTTTGTCAAAGAAAATACTGACCTTATCAATTACCTAAAAGAGGAAACCGCTAGAAAATTCTCTCAAGTTACCAGTAAACCGGCCAACTTTGAGTATATTCGCACCGAGCTTCAGGCCTATCTTGAAGGATTGATCAAAGAAAAAACTGGTCGTGAACCCATGGTTCTACCTCTTGTCATCGAGGTCTAACAAACTAGATCAAAATATGTTATAATATATACATTATTAACATATTATCTATCAAAATATGGGTGCAGAAGTAATTTTTGAAACAGGTTCAGAAACATTTTTAAACTTTCCTCGACCTCAAGGTGAATATCCTATCTACAATGATGGAATAAGGCACGGAATTATGCCAATAAAAGATGGCTTTATTCACTCAACCTATAAAGGTGATACTCCTCAATCTACTGAAACTGTTACTGGAAATCGTAGTATAAATATCGGTGGAATAGAAGTTCGTGCCTACAAGGATAGTCAATCAACTAAGAAAAAAGTTTCTCTATTTGGTCGTAGGGGCTAATCAGTTTTCTCTCTTTGTTTTTTTTGCTAAAATCTAATTGCTCGCCTTTGTTCGTGATTTATCTCGGACATGACGAGCATTTATTTTAACTCAAATCTAGGCAAACTTAGGGTAAAGTCATTGTGATGATGACAACCCCTTTTACGCCCTAATTCATGAATTTCTTTTTCCTCCATATTTAGTCTCTGAATTATTTCCAAATTTTTTTCATTGTCGGCAACTTCTGGAACTTTTGATTGCAATATCCGCATTTTTTCTTCAATTAGGCACACACTGCGCCCTTCTTCAATGCATTTTAGACATAATTTCTCGCCCATTTTGCGATTATATATCAAAATAGTCACTTATTCGCTAAAATAGGCCATGAGATATTCACAATTATTTGGCAAAACCAGCAAAACAGTTTCCAAGGATGCCACCGTTGCTAGTCATCGTCTTCTTCTCCAGGCGGGTTTTATCCGTCAACTTTCCGCCGGACGATACACTTTTTTACCTCTTGGCCTCAAGGTTTGTCGAAAAATAGAATCAATTATTCGGCAAGAAGTTGAAAAGACTGGTGCTCAAGAACTAATTGTTCCCACCCTTCACCCCCTCGAACTTTGGCAACAAGCCAATCGTGATAAAAAATTTGGTGCCGCCATGATGCGGGTTACCGATCGTAATGGTGCCGAGTTCACCCTTGGTGCCACTGCCGAAGTCATCATGCTCGATCTGGTCAAGCAGTTTGCACCGAGCTATAAAGATTTACCTATCAATATCTACCAATTTTCTCAGAAATTCCGCGATGAAGCTCGCCCCTCTGGTGGTCTCCTTCGTGTCCGCGAGTTTGTCATGAAAGATGGCTACTCTTTTCATGTCGACGAAGCTGATCTAAAAATTACTTACCAAAAATACTGGGATGCCTATTTGGAAATTGCCAAAAGAATGGACTTAAATGTCACTATCGTCGAATCCGACAATGGTGCTATTGGTGGTTCTGTTTCTCATGAGTTTATGGTCGAATCCACTGTTGGTGAAGACACTATCGTCACCTGTTCCTGCGGCTATGCCGCCAACCTTGAAAAAGCTACCTTTGTCAAAGAAGATAAAAATTCTTCAGAAGCCGAAGCCGATCTTTCTGAAGTCAAAGCTCCTCGTGGTAACACCATGGAAGACGGAGTGGCTCTTCACCAAAAACCTCTTTGGCAACAAATTAAAGATGTTGTTTTTGTTGATGATTCCGGCCGTTTTATCTTGGCCATTATTCGAGGTGACTTCATGGTCAACGAAACTAAACTAAAAAACTTGATCCAAGCCAATGAGCTTCGTCATGCCACCGATGAAGAAATCCGAAACAAACTTCATTCCGAACCTGGATTTATTTCTCCTGTTGGTATCAAAGATGTTCTCATCGTTGCCGATGATTCTCTAAAAAATCTAAAAAATGCTTATGGTGGTTCCAACAAAAAAAATATCGATTTAATAAATATAAATTTTGGTCGAGATTACCAAACTGATATTGTCGGCGACATTGCCGAAACTCAAGTTGATTATCTTTGTCCTCAATGTAAAAAAGAAAAACTAAAACTGGTTAAGGCAGTAGAATTCGGCAATATCTTTAATATTGGTTTTGCCTATAGTGATCCCATGGACGGAAACTTTATTGCCCAAGACGGTACTTCTCAAAAAATGTACATGGGCTCTTATGGTATTGGTATTGGCCGGGCCCTAGCCATCGACGTCGAAACTCACCACGATGAAAAGGGGATTATTTGGCCCAAAGAAATTGCCCCCTACCAGGTTCATTTAATTGCTCTTGACGGTTTAGGCGAGGATCTTTATCAAGAATTACTTTCCCAAAATATTGAAGTTCTTTTCGATGATCGCAGTTCTGTTTCCGCTGGTGCCAAATTTGCTGATGCCGATCTAATTGGTATCCCAATTCGTTTAGTTATTAGCAAAAGAAGCCAGGAGAGTGGAGGAATAGAGTTTAAACTAAGATCCGACAAAGAATCGAAAATCATTGATTCAAAAAATCTTGTTTCAGAAATTACTTCTTTCTATACTTAAGACTAATCAATAATATATACTGTTACTATGCCCCGTGGACGCAAGAAAAATAGAATCCTTCCAACTCTTAAGTTGAAACCCTCAACTGTCAAGTCAATATTTTTTATCTTTTTCCTAATTTTAGCCATAATTTCCGTATTTTCCTTTCTCCAGCAAGGGGGAATCATCACCGAATATAATTTACTTTTAAATCATTTTTTTGGTTTCGGTTCGGTTATGGTGCCTTTTTTATTGCTTCTAATTTCCTTTTTATTTACCAAGGTAAAATCTCCTCTCAAAGAAGCCAACGTTTTCTTTGGTTTCTTCATCATGTTTTTCTCCCTCTTGGGTCTTTTTAAACAAGGAGTATTTGGATCCTTTTTTTGGGAGCAATTTTTAGCTCTTTTTTCCGAAATCCCCACCTTTATCATTTTCTTTTTTACCTTGATTGTTGGCTTTGTTGTTCTCTTTGACACCAATGTTGTCCAGATTTTTAAATTTTTTGGGAAGGTTATTGCCGTTATTAGAAAATACTCCATTGGTCAAGCTTCAAAAATTAAAAGCAAAAAAGAAAAATCAAACTCAAAAAATCCTCTTTATCAGTCCGAAATGCATAGCCCCACACCTTTGGAAAATTCTGCCAACAGCAAGGATGTCTCCAGATCCTCATCCAAAGAAAATATGGCTGTAGCCAATGTTCCTCCTGTCTTTAAGCCAGAAGGTCCTCTAACCTCCTCGGGAAACCAAAGTTGGGTTTATCCTCCCATGTCTATCTTTGACGATACTCCTGGAGCCAAGGCTGATCGGGGAGATGTCCGTAAAAATGCTCAAATCATTGAACAAACTCTTGACTCATTTGGTATTACCGCTCGCGTTGCCGAGGTAAACAATAGTCCCTCCGTTACTCAATATGCTCTCGAAGTTGCTCTGGGAACAAAGCTCGCCAAAATATTATCCCTGGGAAATGATTTGGCTATGGCTCTGGCCGCTCCTGGTGGTCAAATCAGAGTCGAAGCTCCGATTCCCGGACGATCTTTAGTTGGCATCGAAATGCCAAATCGCTCTCTCGAAGTTGTCCCTATTCGCACAATTTTTGAATCTGAAGCCATGAAGACTGCCAAAAGCAAGATTACTGTCCCTCTGGGTCTTGATGTGGCTGGTTTGCCAAAAGTCGCCGACATTTCCAAAATGCCTCACGTTTTAATTGCTGGCCAAACTGGTTCTGGTAAATCAGTTTGTATCAACTCTTGGATTTCCACCCTCCTTTTCCGAGCTTCTCCCGACGAAGTTCGTATGATTATGGTCGATCCAAAGCGGGTTGAGCTTTCACAATACAATGGCATTCCCCATCTTTTAACCCCTGTTATTGTCGACCCTGAAAAGGTCGTTTCTGCGCTAAAGTGGGCTGTTGGTGAAATGGAACGTCGCTACAAACTCTTTACCGAAGTAAACGCTAAAAATATTGAAAGCTACAACAATATGTCCGGTTTTCAAGCTATTCCCTACATTGTTATCGTCATTGACGAATTGGCCGAAATTATGCTTTTCTCCCCCGCTGAAGTTGAAGATAACATCTGCCGTATTGCCCAAATGGCTCGGGCCACTGGTATTCATTTGGTCCTTGCCACCCAAAGACCTTCGGTCAACATTATTACTGGTCTAATTAAAGCCAACATTCCTACCCGTATTGCCTTTGCTGTCGCTTCAATGACTGATTCCCGGGTTGTTCTCGATTCTCCTGGCGCCGAAAAACTCCTTGGTCGTGGCGACATGCTTTATATTCCTCCAGAGTTGGCCAAACCTGTTCGTGTTCAAGGTTGTTTTATTTCCGACAAAGAAGTTGGTCGACTTATTGAATTCCTTAAAAACCAACGCGGCGGTGAATACAACGATGAAATTGTTAAACAACCTGTAAATAGTCCCGGTTCTTCAAGTAAAAACATTATGGTCTCTGACGGTGAAGAACGTGATGCCATGTTTGACGACGCTATTAAGCTAATCCAAGAAACCGGCAAAGCTTCCGCCTCTCTCATGCAACGCCGACTTAAACTCGGCTATGCTCGGGCTGCCAGAATTTTAGATGAGCTTGAGCAGGCTGGAATTGTTGGCCCCGTTAACGGTGCCAAAGCTCGAGACATTTTAATTGATCACAAGTCTCCTTCCGACAATAGTTAAAATATTTTTCATGAAACGCGCTTCAACCACTCTCGAATCTGCTCGCCTCGACCGAGAGCTTGAATTTCAAGAGGTTTGTAAAAAAACAAAAATACCACTTCGTTACCTCATCGCCTTCGAAAATGAAAAAGTCGAAGATTTCCCTCAAGAGCCATATTGCTCTTTAATGGTCAAAGACTATGCCGATTTCCTCGGATTAAACGGTGAAGAAGTTCTCTGTCTTTTTCGTCGAGATTATGATCGTCGAAACCAGATTCCCGCAAATCGTCGTTTTTGGTTTTCTCTGACTCCGCAACTTGCCTTTACTCTTTTTGTTTCAATTTTGGCCATCATTTTTGCCTCTTATTTAATCTCCGAGTATTTAAAGTTCAACCGACCTCCACGCCTTCAAGTAAATTGGCCTCAAGAGTATTCTCAGCAAACAGTCGAAATTTCTGGTGTCACTGATCCGGAATCAACCGTAAAGATCAACGAATCTCTTGTCATTGTTGATCGTGAGGGCAATTTTAAGAAAAATATCCAAATATCCACCCCCGAAGCATCAATCGTTGTCGAAGCCAAATCTCCCGCCGGTGTTACCACCAAAGATGAAAAAGTTTTAAAATAGTTTATACTCTTTATATGGATATAACTCAGATTGTCGTCGTCATCAGTTTGTTAGCCATTTCCACCGTCATTGTCGTTGTTGGTGTCTATCTAACTAAACTTATCAAAGACCTTCGGGTCACAATTAATGAAACTAATCAAATAATTAGTTCTGTTTCCCGACCAGTCTCTTCTTTTTCTGAGTTTTTAATGGGTTTTAAAAATGGTTTTACAATTTTTAATTCCTTTTTCAAAAAAGACAAAAAAGAAAAAGACGAATCATAAACTATGTCAAGTCATTGTCAACATTGCGACGATCACGAAAATAGCTCCTTTATTTTCGGCCTATTATTCGGATTAGTTATCGGTGCCATTATTGCCATTGTTATTTACCGTCAGAATAAAGGCAAGGTTTTTGATGATTTAAAAAAACAACTCGCTAAATTTTTCGACATTTTTCAAAATCCACCCTCTCCCAAAAATTCTAAAACAAAACCACCTTTTATCCCGACTGCTCCCAGACCACAATCAGTCAAAAAAGAAGTGGTCATCCCCAGTAAGCTAATCGCCTCAGCTCCAATCAAAAAGGCGACTGTCTCAAAGCCAAAGAAAATGTTCAAAAAATAGCTTAATGCTATATAATTCCCCTATGAATGCTCGCGAATTAAAAAACGTTTTTGTGGATTTTTTCAAATCAAAAAGCCATGCCGAGATTCCTTCCTCCTCGTTAACTCCTGAAAACGATTCCACCACCCTCTTCATTTCTGCGGGCATGCACCCTCTGGTTCCTTATCTCTTGGGTCAACCTCATTCTCTAGGTAAACGTCTCACAAACGTCCAAAAATGTCTTAGAACAGGGGATATAGATGAGGTGGGTGACACATTTCATCATACTTTTTTTGAAATGCTTGGTAACTGGTCTTTGGGTGAATATTTTAAAAAAGAAGCTATTGAATTTAGTTATGAGTTCTTAACCAAAAAATTAAATATTAAGATAAATAATCTTTTTGTAACTTGTTTTGCTGGCGACAAAAACGCCCCCCGAGACGACTTTTCAGCCTCCGTGTGGGAGTCTCTTGGCGTGTCGAAAGACAGAATAGTTTATCTTCCCGATAATTGGTGGGGGCCTGCAGGGACATCTGGTCCCTGTGGACCAGATTCTGAAATGTTTGTCGACACCCAACCCACCCTCCCCCTCGTTGATTTTAAAACTGGTGACAAGCAAGGTCGTTATCTCGAGATTTGGAATGACGTTTTCATGGAATACAACAAGAACCTGGATGGAACCTTTACCAAATTAGCTCAACAAAACGTTGACACGGGTATGGGTGTTGAAAGGACCGTTGCTGTCCTTAACGGCTTTTCAGACAATTACCTGACCGATATCTGGCAACCAATTATTAGAAAAATTGAAGAAATTTCTGGTAAAAAATATAGCCTCCCTTGTCAAGGAGAGGTGTCAGCCTTGGCTGACGGAGGGGTTAAATCCATGCGCATTATTGCTGACCATCTTCGTTCCGCTGTTTTTATCATTGCCGATGGACTCGAGCCCTCAAACAAGGAAGCTGGCTACGTTCTCCGCCGTCTTATTCGACGATCGATCCGTCAGGGAAAAATTATCGGCATTGAAAATAACTTTTGTTCTGTCATCGCTCAGGCAGTCCTGGACAATCAAGATAATAACGCCGGTCTCTATCCTGAACTAAACCAAAACAAAGAAAAAATTCTCAAAATTCTTGAATCCGAAGAAGTTAAGTTTCGACGAACTCTAAACAAAGGTCTCAATAAAATTACCAAACTAATTGAAGCCAAGCATCAAGTTTCCGGCAGGGAAGCCTTTGACCTTTACCAATCTTTCGGTTTTCCTGTCGAAATGATTAGTGAGGAATTAAAGAAAAACAATTTAGATCTAGACATCGACGAATTTAATCGACTCAAAGAAGAGCATCAGAAACAATCCCAAACTCTTTCTGCTGGCAAGTTTAAATCAGGTCTGGCTGATAATTCCGAACTTATCACCAAATATCACACTGCCACCCACTTACTTCATGCCACTCTTCGAAAAGTCTTAGGTGATCACGTTCAACAATCTGGTTCTAACATTACTAGCGAGCGTCTTCGATTCGATTTTTCTCATCCCCAAAAAGTTACCGAAGAGCAACTCAAAGAAATCGAACAAATAATTAACGATCAAATCAACGCTGCTCTTCCAGTTTCTATCGAATCAATGAAATTTACCGAGGCTCAAAAATTAGGTGCCCTGGCATTTTTTGGAGCAAAATATCCAGAAATTGTCACTGTTTACACAGTGGGGGATCCAAAGAAATGTTTTTCCAAGGAAGTTTGTACCGGACCTCACGTAAAAAATACCAAAGAACTTGGAGTTTTCGGGATCATCAAGGAAGAGTCCGCCGGCTCTGGAAAGCGTCGGATTTATGC